>Ga0139314_100079_pt1 | contig 17278 bp, 11 predicted proteins | sample In2P11_FD_99376 | JGI IMG/M metagenome (GOLD analysis project Ga0139314, IMG submission 99376)
TTAGATTGATATAATAAACATTCAGAGCATAAACCACAACTCAACATCATCACATCAAAAGGAACAATACACAGAGAATTTCGTCTCAAAACAAGCTTTGCATTATGAATGGTTTACATACAACAATTTACCAGCTAGGTTGGAAGGAAATACAACACCCCCCAAACCTGAAGTTGTTTGCAGAAAAAGTCTGCAGGAGTCTTCAGCCTCCCTTACAAAACAACTGACCATCCACTACTACAATCATTGTTGCCACTGTTTCCCCCTATTGCAACCATTACTGCTTCTATCCATTACCACACCTCCTACACCTGTTGTTGCTACTCTCACTGACTTTCCCTGCCTCTGCTGCTGCGATCACTGCTGCCTCTCCTTCTGCACCTCGTGCTTCACCACCTCTGCTCCACTGTACTTATGCGTGTCACAACTTTAACAAGGTCATCAAAGTCGCTGTCAATCTAAGGTCTCATGAAGTTACTGTCACATCAGGCTCAGAAACTCATCACTAGACCACTATCATCAAAGGACTGTTATAACCGTCACCAAGTTTTCAATGTCATAGTCACATAACAAGGTCTCAGTTGAGCCATGGTCACTGGTACTACAGCCAAGCACTGTAGGTTACTATTACCCTTCTTTGTCAATCATTGTCATGCCTTTTGTCTTATATCTTGCCACAAGAATATATATATATATATATAAATATCTCATTGTCACAAAAAGGTTGTATTGTTATAGGGACCATACACTGTCATAGAGCAAAGTTCAATGTCTCACCGCCTATTCTTAGTAAACTTTTGTCTCAATATTTAATCAACATCAGTGACATATCAATGCATCAGTATTTAGAAGTCATAGCCTACACATCCTAGCAATTGTGTATGCAAACAGATCCTGGGTGTAATGATAAGGTAGACAACTTGAGTCTTCTGTCATGATGTCAACATCTCTGCTACTGCATAGGAAATGCAAACAAGAAGGCCGCTTCTCTGTCATCTGCTGAGAAAACACTTCCTTTCAAATAAAAATACTTTGTTGCTGATAACTGCTCAAAAAACCTACAGCCACGTGTGACAAAACACTCTTACAACATGCACTGTAATGTCCAAATTTAGAATCAGTCATCATACTGCAAAAACATACTACTCCAATCGGTCATAAGGATGAAACCCTACGTGTGACAGAACCCTTATTGAAATTGTTTCTTGGGTAGACACCTTCTACTTTGGATACTTTGTCAAACTGTTCTTGTTGATCGAAACATACTTCTGCCAATGTAGTCAACACAAATGCCAGGTCTAGCATACTTTCATTAAAGTCACATTCTGAGATGGAGACAGAACGTGTAGCCTTCTTGTATGTAAAATTGAGCCTCAAGCAGTTGTAACAGAAATCATACCATCTCTGCTTCAAATCAAGGGCAAATTAGACAGTGAATCGTAGATTTGAGCTGCTAATCTATGCCACACCCACAGCTTGAGATTAGGATAGACTATAGATCCAAGATATGTTTTCAGTGGTCTGAAATGTCTATATAGGTCACAGGTTCAAACACATTGCCAGGTTCTTACATCAATCACAATTATCAGTCTTTAATTAAATCGGAGTGTTGCCACAAGGATATCTTAGGAAGACAAAACTGTCGGATTGAGAAGCTTCAAAGTTCATGAGTTTAACTACAGGGCCAGCGAAAATTTAACAAGAATATATACGAAATTTCAACTGAACAACACATGTCTCGCGTAATTTCCACGCTGATTAACTGCAGATGCAGTCTTTAGGAATTTGCACCAGATTAACAGATCTGCGTGGACATAAGACGCGATCATAAAAAATTGTCTTGGATCAGTTTTCACAAAGCCTCGGGATGACTACGTCAATAGATTAGCATTCCACTGCAAAAGAAGCTCGTTGAAAGAACCCATTGAATTCCTCAGATCATCACCAAAACAAAATTTTCAACGTTCTGCCTCCTTTAATTTTAGAAATGGGCAACATCCATAGGTCGCAGAAGGTCTATTGAGATTTCAGATCACTAGGAGTTTGCATATGTATCAAGCACTTGCCATAGGTTGCTCGCATATCTGATCATAGGCTCAGATATCTATTACAGAACTGGCCATGGTTGCTAACATATTTGATCAGCAACGTTCCTCAAGGTCGCAGTTGTTTTAGAACATGTTGTTGTCGCCTTGCACACACACCTAAGTTAGTGAGAAAAGCCCTTAACCCCACAAGGTGTGGTTGTTAGCAAAATCAAGAGATGAGGTTGTCACCTATTCCCATCTCTCTCCATTTAAGCTCCCTCCTAGGCAAGCTAAGGGGGTTGGTCCCTAATGAAAATATAAGTGAAAAATGATGTGAAGTTTCTAAAAGATGCCAAAGTCATTTGGATTACTTTGAGATTATGAGCAAGTTTCAACAAATATGATGAGTAATATGAAATGAAATATTTCTCAATAACCATCAACACATAAATCAAAGATGAGCATATAAAACCAGTGCCTTCAATAAATATGATGAGTAATATGAAATGAAATATTTCTCAATAACCATCAACACAAATCAAAGATGACCATATAAAACCAGTGCCTTCAATATTGCTTCAAAATAATAAATACTTGCTCAAAATAAAAAATAAAAAATAAAACATCAAGTAATGTTGCAAACCAAATGAATGTTAGAAAAAATGATATGAACTTGCAAGATATAAAATTGTTTTTAAAGAAATGCTTTCAAAACATAACCATTCATGAGTCCAAAACATGTAAAGAAGCAATGTAAAATAACTTGCAATATGAAATAAGCTAAAACTTTACTTGCTCAAAAGGATATTATAATTGCTCAATGAAATACTTCAAAATGATCAATTCAAGACATTTTCACCATGACAAGCATATAAATAAATTGCAAGTAATACACCTTGAAAGTAAAGTGTGTTAATATGAGATGCACTTAACTAAGGTTAGATGGAATTATCTTGATTAATTTTATATTAAATGTCTATTCTAAGTGAGAGATCTTCTTTTTAAACTCTTGGCAAAAGGTAAAAATTGTTGTGACTGTAAGGAAAAGGGGTTGAGGACAAGAAGTTGTCGTTAACGATACCCTTCCCCTCAACCTTACGAGCCAGTGTGTGCCTTCGTTCCTACAAGGGGACAAGCAGCCTCCATTACTGCAAAGTCACACACCTTTACCTTACTTCATACTAGTTGGAAAAATTCTCTAAGAAAATCTTTGCCCTATGATATATATAAATCAAGCTTATGCACCTTTACCTTACTTCATACTAGTTGGAAAAATTCTCTAAGAAAATCTTTGCCCTATGATATATATAAATCAAGCTTATACCTGGAGGTTAACTAAGTTAGAAATGCAAACTATGCTAAAATGCCTAAATGAAATGCAAATAAATTTATTAGTACTTTGCAAAAAGAAATTTCCTCAAGTAAATGGAAATATGCTCACAATGAGATAACTTGAATAATTGCTCTCAAAAGTGTACAAGACATAAGAACATGAGCTTCATAAGCACATAAGATTGTAAGATGCTCAAAGTAAGTGCTTTAACAAATAATATATCTAAGTTGCACGAAACGGGGAAACGGGTACGAGTTTCCGAAACGGGAAGCGATACGAAACGCGACCTCCCCAAATTTTGGAAACGGGAAAACATGAATATATATATATATATGTGTGTGCAATCATAAAGCATAAATGATACATTATAATTTATTACACTTAAACATTAAGATTTAATTTACATCACATTTACTCATGAATGATCACATAATGAAAATAAAAATATCGGAATATCCAAAAGCAACCTTTATTATATATCCAAATCTCAAAATCAGCCTTCATTTATATTAATATATGAGGCTGCAAGTACAATAAAGACTATAAGGCTGCAAGAGTGAGATCCAAATCAGGATTTCCTGCATCCACATCGCATTCTTTAGAAGGATCAATATTGTATTGGGAGTCTCTTCCTACATAGTCGAACGACCTTAGTTCTCTTGATTAAATACACGTTTCATACCCTAGTACCCTACATGATCTTGATTATTGGGAGTTTCCCCTGCATAGAGGGCTTGGTTCTCTTGATTAAATACAAGTTCCATACCCTAGTACATGATAAAATCCAATGGAAACATTGCAATCCCCCCAATCCTGAAATCCTGAAAAACAAATAAGTCTGCTGGATTTTGAGTGAGATTTAAAATTCTACTTTCTCCATATGAAATCCAATGAGGGCGAAACCACTCTCAAACATCCTAAGTCATTTCATGGTAATGTTAATAATTTAAGTAAAATGATGAAAATGAAAAATAAAGGAGAATATCACTTTTACTTTAAGAATTTAACATTACCATGACCTGCATATCAACACTAGGACAAAAATTCACTTTTATAACTTTAGACACGCATCTAGAAGCAACAAAAGTCACTAACATACCCTAAAAGTAAATTAAAAAACAAATTAAAAAAATTAAAAAAACACAAGTTAATGAGGAAATGTGGGTCGTACGGCCCTGAAACGCGTTTCCGGCTGTTCTGGCCACGTTTATGTTTCAGGAAACGTGGCACTACGGCCGGAAACGCGTTTCATGGCCGTACCAAACGCGTTTCGCGTTTCGTACCCGTTTCCGTATGGAAACGGACCTCTATACCACGTTTCCTGCAACATAGTAATATATCAATGATCAACAAACTAAAGCAATGAATGAGATGAAGCTAAGAGTATAATATTGCTTGTAAGTGAGCAAATGGCTTTAAAATAAATGAGAAAAATATCCGATGAGCCTATAGTGAGGTAAACATAACGCAATTTGTCAATTTAACTAAATCAAAACTTTGCCACATAAATTGAGATACTTGCATATAAGAAACGAGTTGCTCCAAAGTGAAAATCCCAAGTTGTACTTCAAAGAAAAATTGAATGCAAAACATAAAATGGAAACTTGTAGAAAAACTCAACTTAGAAATTAAACGTGATGGTGAGATTGTGTTAATTCTTAAAGCATGTAAAATCAATCCACCCACATATTACTCCTCCTAAATAAGGAGAATGGATGCCATGGGTAAAACCCAAGCTCCCACAAGAAAAAGTAAGCCTTTTATTAACTTGTTACAAAGATGAGAAACCTTCCAAAATGTCTCAAGTGAAGCTTCAAGAGGAATCTTTACAAAATATGAGGCTTTTTAAGCATTGGATCTCCTTGTTAAAAGTCAAAATTTGTAGTTAAGGTAAGTACAATGAGAATGCTCTCAAACCAAATCAAGTGATGGTAGTAAACCCCGTCACTTGCTTAGTTTAGAAAATGTTCTTAAATAGCTAAATAAAATCAATGAAGCACTATTTTTGGAAGAGTTTTAAGTATAGAAATATTTTGCTTTTGTATAAGCTATGTCCAAGAAAACCCCTGCAAAACCACTTTGTAAGATGAACTATGAAGGCTCAACAAACAAATGATAGCTCCTTTGAGAATGTATCAAGAGTGGGTTGGTCTCTCCAAAGACTTCTCTCATGCTTGATCCAACAAGATGCTTCCTCTACAACACTTCAAAGAATGTATCAAGAGTGGGTTGGTCTCTCCAAAGACTTTTCTCATGCTTGATCCAACAAGATGCTTCCTCTACAACACTTCAATCAAGAATTAGTCCCATATAGATTTAGCAAATAAACAATGACAAGAAACTCTAGAGATTTATTGGAAAATAACTAAATCATTCTATATCTAGGGCATACTTCTAAATCAAATGTCAAGGCAATATAGTTTTACATTAAAAAGTCTACAAAAACATATGGAAATAAACTAGATCAAAGCATGAGTAAGAAAAATTATACCAATAATCCACAATTCATCTCATTCCAAAGGAAGAATAACTCATGAATGAAACCCCCAAAGTCTTTTATTGCAATTGAGAATAGGCGTACACAAGAGCAAAGCTTCCCCAAGCACAATAGCTCGTTTTCAATGATACAACGTGAGAGCACAAAGCTCTATTATATAGAGAAATGGGAAATCTCAATGTAGCAACCAAGTGACAAATGGACATGGAGAAAATCCCAAGAAGGAAATTGAATTCCAAGTGGAGAAATGAAGATACATGTTTGTAGCATTGAACCAAATCGAACTCATGAAGTGGCCTCCATCAAGCAAGTCGAAAATCCAAGTGTGAAGATGAGCAATGCCAAGTATGCCATAAGAGGGAGTTAACTCCCAGCCACCAAGCTAAGAGATTCCACCTTGAGTTGACGTTCCCAATGTGCGAAGCGTAGATCTCCTTGAGAAATGCATAGGCCCTCCTTGAGATTTGCGTAGATCCAAGAGATGCCATGTGTGAGAGCTAAGAGGAGTGGGAGTGGAGACAAGTCTCCCTCAAATCCTCCATCAAATATTCCATCCACATGTGCTTATTCTCAATAAACTTGATTTTCCAAGTCAATAGCGTCTTCATTTATTACCAAGAATTTGATTTCCTTGTGTGGGCCATGTACTTATGATGCAAGGTGTCAAATCATCCTCCACTTGTCCTTTGACTTAAGATAATTTCCAAGTCATTTCCACATTTTGTCACATGGAGCTATTTATTTTTTTCCATTTAATTAATTTATGGTTTAATTTATTGCCAAATTTCCCATGATACTTAGGAAAAGTGGGTTTTGAGGGTCTAGAACTTATTTTTTACTCCTCAAAGTGTATCATAGAAGAAACTTGATGGTGAGAGGTGTAATTTTGAGCACACATACCCCATACAACTTCTCTAGGAATCACTTATTACATTTTACATTTAGATTTTATTCAAATTTCCGCCCTACGAGAAATTTTCAAATTTTAAAAAAATGACCTCTAGACTTAATCAAATTCCATGAAATTTTATGAGTGATCTAGTATGGTAATATACAATGACTATAGACATTAGAACTTCACCCAAGACCTTGCCTTCAAGTCATAGTCCGGTTTTGGGGTTATGCTTGGAGAAAAAAACTCAATTAACTATTAAGTCCACGTGAGGACTTAATTAATAACCAAGTGAAAATAACCTCCCAGAGTAAAATCACTTGGTGACAAGGTCCCAAGTTACCTAGGCTTGTTACATGACTCAACTCATCATACTAGCATCACTTTACATCATCCTCGTAGGGCTTGTGGAATCTAAGTACAATAGAAGAAGATGAAAAGAAGTAGAGTTGAAAAACTCTAATGATATGGTGAACTTCGATGGTACATGAAGCCTTTGATACATCCTTGAGCATAGAGTCTTCAAAACATTTTGGGTACACTTCAATGGAAAACATAACGCACTTCCTTTTATCTGCCTTCAATTTATGCAATGAAGTGTTACCAAAACCATCTGCACGGAATAGGCCTAACAGTCTTATCTTGCATCTTCATGAATCCGCAGAGATAAAAGATAAAACCCTTATGCTCAAAAATGTTGCCTAGAAGAGGGTCGAAACTTAAAGAGAGAGCATACCCTTTTACTGCAAAAGAAAAACAACGAAACCCGTATACAAAACCTTCCAATCTGCCTGGCAAATACTCCACAAGACCGCATAGAATCTCAAAGCAAGCTTATTTCAAATCATGCCTAAGATGTGCATTAAATCCATTTGAAAAACAATTACATAAACCCAGCGAAACCAATCCAAATTTCAGGCCCAGCGTATCCCAGGAAATTTTATCAATGCCTCTCTCAGATCAAGTGATACTCCACAGTACTGAAATACACATACCTCAATTAGATGCATGAGTGCCTCTTTATAATGTTATGATAGGTTAGCCAACCCAAAGGTTTTGGAGCGAAGACTTATTATTTTTTTTTAATTCAAAAATTAAATTATTTTGGTGCCAAAAACAATACAAAGCCTAGCCAAATTAGGGTTTTATAATTTCTAATCTTCCTTAATAAATTTCGTGGATGCCATGTCATTTGGAATTATTTTAATGTTGCCACATCAACATGACTTAGTTTCTCCCAATGTTTTAAAACTCTGACTCCAACTCCGACTCGGCGAGAGTCGACCCTGACTTTGACTTCAACTCGGTTGGCTCGATTTCAATGACTCGGTCGTTGTAAAAAATACATTAAATATTTAATTTTTTATAAAAAAACATAATTTTAAAGATTTTCATTCATGTTTCCAAACACACAGCACCAGAATATAAATAGAAGACAACATATGATCAAAGTAGGCTCATGAATAATCCATTATATCAAAATGGCACCCAGTGCACTGTCCAATACATACATGATGATGATATAGAGATCAAAACAAAAACACATAACCAAGGAGGCTAGAAATGGCCTCTACAACAAATGTAAACTATGACCAGTACTACTGGCTACTGCTAGAGGAGCCAAGATCATTTGGATCAAAGTCAAACAAGGGGCCCCATGGCTCCTCCTCATCATCATCTCCAACTACCACTGTTAGGATATTCCGACACATAGGAAATAGTTAAGTACAACTTGGTCTAGTATAGGGTTAGGTAAAGTGTGTTTCTTTACTATGTACATTTTGTAACTTACAATCCGACAGTCACAATATGTAGTGATCCGACAGTTCATTCTCTCCTCGGTATTACCGACACTTGATCCGTGGCTTAACACCCGATTGGTCCATGATTTCTATTTAAAGCGCATGGAGGATTATTTGTAGGGTAATCCGTCTATGAGAGAAGCTTATGTAAATTTTCATTCTTTTATTAATAAATTGCCTGAAGTGGCCGCGTTGGCTCAGGCCGTGGACTGTTTCCCTCTTTGAGGGTTTTAACCACGTCAAAAATACTGGTGTATTGATCTGTGATCTGGTTGTGAGCGGTGTCCTTTGGTGTTCTGTCTAAGGAACTTACCCTGTACATTCCTACATGGTATCAGAGGTATTTGAGGGCCGTGTCCGTTGTTGATCCAAATTTGAAGTGGTAGAACTGCATCCGACTGTCGTTTCCCAGATCTACTGTTTCTGACTACTTTCGGGCCGAGAGGACTGCTCTATTGTGTTGGGAGCATCTGTTCCAGTGAGGAACCCCTTTCGTTTCATGCAAAAAGGTTTCCGGTAGCCCTAGCTACGTCATTTTTAAGATCTGGAGGTATACAGTGTTTATTTGCAGTTTACAGTTATTTTCTCTCTGTTTATTTCGGTTTCGGTTTATTTAGCTTTTTTATTACCGGATCTATACCTTTCATTTCTGCGTATGCTCTTTGCCCTGCGACTCTGTGCGATCTGGGCAAATCAGAAACAGAAAGGAAGGATTTTTCTCATGCATATGCTCTTTTCCCTGCGCCTTAGTGTGATCTTGGAAAATTAGAAACATTGAGGAAAATATTTAGTTTCCGGCTAAAGCTAACTTCGAGCCGTAAGGTTCGTTTTCTTTGTATGTCCGTGTTGGGTTTTGTGTTTTTTGTTTTGTAGGGAAAAAAAGCTTTCTCAAAGCAAGCACGCAACCCAAAGCTTCAACCCCCCTCTCTCTCTCAAATTTTTTGTATAGCTCACTTGGTTGAAAGCTATTTTAAGAGAGTAGAGGTCTTGGGTTCAAATCTCCTTTTTGTGGGGGCGGATTTTTCATTTCCGCACATTCCTGCACTTCGTCGGCATCTTCAACAACTTTTTTTCAAAACGCCATAACTTCTTCATCCGGAAGCCGTTTTCAGAGCTGTTTTTTTTTAAACCAGCCTAATTTTTCAAGATCTATCCATTGGAACACTTAGTTTCAGCATCTTTAGCTTCAGTTTCCGTTGAAATAGAAAGTCAATACCAAGTTACTCTTGACAGCACCAACTACTTCCAATGGTTGTCCTACATTGAGGATTTACTTAGAAGTAAAGGTCTCTACAGAATGGCCTCAGGCCAAGAAACCAAACCGAAAGATGAAGAGAAGGCTGCTAAATGGGAAAATAGGCAAGAGCAAGCACGTGGATTGATAGGGATGTCTATTTCTCCAGATCTTAGATTCCATATTGCAAAACTTGATACTCCTGATGAAGTAATGAAACAAATCAATAAAGTTTTTGGAATTAAAAATGAACTTAGAGCCCATCAACTTGAAAATGAGTTGCTTACATTGGACCCCAATAATTTCTCTTGCACTGAAGATTTCTTGTCCAAGTTCAAGACCCTTAGATATCTCTTGCAAGGTGTTAAAGTTAAAAAACAAGATAGTAACCTTATCTATTCCATCCTTACTAAGTTGGGACCAGCCTACTCTGTGTTTGTTTCCACCTTCCATTCTACAAGAGAAGCCTTCATTTCTCAAGGACAAGACTACAAGTCCCCTTCCTTTGATTCTTTTTGTGATTCTTTAATAAGAGAACAAGAAAAACTCTTACACCTTGGTCTTCTTAATCTTGGAAACTCTTCCAAGAAAGTGTTAGCCGCCCAGCAGCAACCAAATTCAAAGAATCCTAAGAAGTCATATCCTAAAAAGAATGGTCCTAAACCAAACAAGGGTCCAACCTACTGTTGATGCTATTGCAAGTGTTGGCCCAGGGTACAAAATCCCTTCTTATCATGATTTCAGAGGCTAGATTCTTCAAAATGAAAAGCGTGACTACACCCAAAGATTGGAGGATTTTAAGGCATCATAGGCACAAACAGGATGCACTGTTATGTCAGATGGTTGGACTGACCAAAAGGGGAGAACCCTTATAAACTTCTTGGTTAGTTGTTCCAAAGGGACTATGTTTATCAAATCTGTTGATGCATCTGCACAAATCAAAAATGCAAGAACTTTATGTGATTTGCTAGATGTGTTTATTTTGGAGGTGGGTGCAGAAAATGTTGTCCAAGTCATAACGAACAATGCTACAAATTATGTTGCTGCTGGTAGGATGCTTATGGATAGGCATCCTACTTTATTTTGGACACCTTGTGCTGCACACTGTATTGATTTGATGTTGAAGGACATAGGAAAAATTCCCTTTGTCAAAGATATTGTTGATTCATCCAAAAGCATTACAAAATTTATATATAACCATACATCTATACTTACCTTGATCAGAAGATTCACCAACAATAAAGAGTTGGTGCGCCCCGCCATTACACAGTTTGCCACCAGTTTCATATCTCTTCAACCCCTCTTGAATTCTATGTGGGATGTGAAGAAAATGTTTCTTTCAGAGGAGTGGCGTGCTTTGCCAATGAGCCGCAAACCAGAGGGAGAGGCCGTATGCAGACTAGTTTCATACCAGGAAGACTTCTGGGCGGGAGTGCAGGAGGTGTGCGTCATTACTGAACCTTTGGTAAAGGTTCTTCGGTTGGTTGATGGTGAGAAGCCCGCAATGGGCTATTTGTATGAGGCCATGGACAGGGCCAAAGAAGCCATTTGGGCCTCCTATGATGATAAGGGAGATGATAGGTTTCAAAGACAACTCCTCCTATGGGGAGTGATTGATGAACGATGGAACAACACACTCCATCGTCCCATTCATGCTGCTAGGCTTTTCCTGAACCCTGCATTTTCTTACGCATGTGGGTTTGATTTTGATGCTGAAATCATGGATGGATTCTTATCCTGTGTCCAGAAGATGGTGCGATCTCCAGAACAACATATAGAGATCTCTAAACAAATTGAGACATATAGGATGGCAGGTGGCACATTTGGCTTTGAAATGATTGTCACTGATAGGATGATTAAAATGCCAGGTATTTTTTAGTTTGTAACTTTGTTTCAAATTTCATTGTCTTTTCAAATTCCATTTTTTTCTTATGTTTATTTAAAATTTTATTTGTAAGTTTGTTGTAGATACATGGTGGAAAATGTATGGTGGTAGGGTACCCCTTCTGCAAAAGCTTGCCATTTGCATCCTCAGCCAAACATGTAGCTCCTCAGGATGTGAGCGCAACTAGTGTATTTGAAAAAATACACAACAAGAAGCGCAACAGGTTAACACTTAAACATTTAAAATATTGCAAATTACAAAGATCATGAAATAATAATTAATAATTATAAAAAAATATTGTTTAATGAATTCAAAAATTTCCAAATAAATTTTTGAATTCATTAAACAATTTTTTTTTGTAATTATTAATTATTATTTCATGATCTTTGTACAGTTTGGAGTCTCAGCGACTTAATGACATGGCCTACGTCTACTACAATCTTTGATTGTGGGTGAGGCAACTTGAGAGGACACCTGATATGGAGGTCATTTCATTGGATGGGATTGACACCACTGCTGCATTGAGGGTTGAGGCCGAGAGGCCTCTCATGGAGTCTGCTGATGATTGGTTAGTGAAGGATGTAGTGGAGGGGGAGGAGCAGGAGGAGGAGGAGGAGGAGGAACATGAGGAGGAGGGGACACCACCTGCCCAGGCTACCACTGCGACCAGTAGAGGACATGGTCTACCTCCTATAGCTCCTACTTCTAGTTCTTCAGCTTCTAGAGCACATCAGACTCCACTGCCATCTCCACCAACATGAGCATCAGCATCTACATCTAGAGGGAAAGGGAAAGTTGTGGCATTTTCTCGCAAGAGGGGCAGAGGAAATCAATAGGATTAGACTTTCATTTCGTTGTATATGACATTATGACATGATGAGATACATTATTATATTTTTTGTTGATATTTTGAGGCTGAGTTGGGACTCAGGAGTCAGGACTTACTATTTAGGACATGATTCAATGTTATGTGTGATTTTAGCTCTAGAAATGATATTAAACATCTTATATATAAGTTCTTTTATCATATTTATGTGTCAATGTATTTATTTTATGTTGTAGATGGTTTAGATATTAAAAAAATGGAAAAAAATGAAGAAAAAAAAATGAATATTTTTGTACCAAACGATTTTTTCCCAATTATTTCCGATTATTTCCCGATAATTACGATTTTTTCCTCGCGCCGATATTATCCCAATAACGATTAATGCAACATTGGTTTCATCAAACTACATCATCCTATGGGCATCACCAAGTTGCATCATCATCACCTGTATCATGTCAATGACCTCCAACTATACTTGACATTAGTGATGATTTCTACATCCTGCACCTACTGGGACCTGTTGCACTTGCACCCGCTTTGACTCGGGGAGGCTATGGCTCGGACCAACTCGGTCGAGTCGGTTCCGAGCCAGCCGAATCTTAAAACACTGGTTTCCGCATCATTCAACCAATAATATGATGCCACCTCAACAGCCCTTGGGGTTTTGGACCATTGGCTAGGGTTTGCAACTTTGACTGGGCTTTTCTCTCCAACCGTGACGTATGCTCCACATATCAATGGAATCAGCATGACGAAAAGAATCTATTGGCAAGGGTCTCCAAGGCAAACTCAGAAATTGGTTGCTTAGTTTCCGCATCATTCAACCAATAATATGATGCCACCTCAACAGCCCTTGGGGTTTTGGACCATTGGTTGTGGTTTGCAACTTTGATTGGGCTTTTCTCTCCAACCGTGACGTCGCTCAAGATGCTCCACATATCAATGGAATCAGCATGACAAAGAGAATCTATTGGCAAGGGTCTCCAAGGCAAACTCAGAAATTTGTTGCTTCAAAAACCTTCAACAAGTGTAGGGTGTGTTCGTTGTCCAAAGAATCGAAACCCTAGAGTTGAGGTTTCATCAAACTACATCATCTTGTGGGCATCACCAAGTTGCATCATCATCACCTGTATCATGTCAATGACTGCCAACTATACTTGACATTAGTGACGATTTCTACATCCTGCACCTACTGCGACCTGCACGCCCTTTGACATCAATGACAACATACTCAACAATCTCCCCCTTTGTCATTGATTTCAACACACCTAGCATGACAAGGCATGTTGTATCCTACATCTCTCTCTCTCTCCCTTGATTCCTCCAAGGATTTCTCACTGACACATCCTTGACGATATCTTCCAAGTGATGTGACTCCCCATGACAGCATGCTTACCTACTGCATCATCTTTACAAGCTCCCCTCAACAATGTGTTTTCTGACTGCATCATCTGTTCTAGGCTTTACCTAATAGTGAACTTCCTTGTTGCATCATCTCTTCGAATACATAGGCTCCCCTTGACGGTATGTTCTTCTACAAACTCCCCATGTCTTAGTGCATCTACCAATTGTGTGAGAATTCATTGTGAGGCATGTTTTCTCTGCCAAACCCTAGTGGTCTTGCCTTCCTACCTAGTGAATTATTTTCCTTCCTAGTTCTACAAAGTCCACGTCAAGCCTCTTCTACAATCTCGTGCACAATGGCCAAAATTGTGGCATAAATAGCACTCAACCTCTGGTCTCAATAATGGAGCAAAGGTGTTGTAACTTTTATTGTTATATGCATATGGTACTCTGTCTTGTCTTCCAGAAATTCTACTTCTATGGCTTTGATAAAACCCTTTATCAATACTCCTGCTATATTCCCTACAATCTTGAGCTCTATGTCCATAGTTAGAACATGCGCAACAATAACCATGGAATGTGTCTGAATACCTGGGAGTATAAGGTGAAGATCTGCTAAAGGCAACTCACCCTTGAGAATATCCAAGTCTTTGCTACTCTTCACTTCTAAATGCTCTTTGATGATTTGGTGTTTTGAATGTGTCATCTTGATTCTTGAGGTATTGGTCTTCTAGCTTTCGATGTTGGTTGATTTGTGCAGGACTTCAACTTTGGACTTCTCTCCAGTTTTGGCATGAGGCTTTCTTTCATGAGTCTTCTCTTCATCATGAGGCTTCTTGTCTTCCTTGACATGTGGTTGCTCTTCATGAAGCTTCTCCTTTTTGACATGTGGCTTCACTTCTTCATGAGGCATCTTTTCTTCTTTGACATGTGGTTGTTCTTCATCGTTGAAGCATGAGGACTCACCAACATATCCAAGACTTGTCTTGATAAGTGGTGATCTCTGACAATTGAGAATGCCATCCAAGACCTTTGAACTTCTCAATTTTTGATTCAGCTTGTACACTTCAGCTCTCAACGTGACAATTTCCTGCTCATGGTTCATGCAATCTTCTTCCTTCTGCTTCATCTGACTTCTTCAGACATCCTCACTCCTTTTGGCTTCTTCAAGGTAGTGATTTTCTTGCCAAGTTCTTTATCCCACTTGTTCCATTTATTTGGCTTCTCCTTTTCCTTTAGTTGGCTTGTCAAGGTGCTTTCCCTCTTGTTTGCTTCTTCCAACATGTTTTTGAGATGATCCACTTCCTTCCAAATGGTTCTCTGAGACGCACCCTAAGTAGGACTCCACAATTACAAGGAAAACTTCATGATTTTCCCCCTTGTTGATTAGCACAATATCCCTAAAGTCATCCTACAAAAGAATGATGAGACCATGAGCAGCACATTACAATTTTCAGCAAGCCCCTTAGAGATGGAGAGTTGGTGTACAACGTCATGGAGAGAAGCAAGCCTACACTCTAGTGAAAGCCCTAAAATATTTAGCAGACTACATATTGCAATCCGAGAGAATTGCCTATATTCCATGTATCTCAATCAAGGGCATACTCTACCAACCAAAAGCAAATGGCAAGAGCAAGAAGTGTATAACTAAAATCCAAGAATATGACATTTCAATCAAATTCACCAAGCTAATTCAAGCTCAAGGGCTAAAAAACTAATTGTTGAAACAGACCTACAAGCAATGGGCATAAATGCAGTTGAAGTTGAGAGGAGAGAAGACTATGAAATAGGAGAAGGTATATATATTAAAGTTTTCTATCATCAAGCCACATGATACCAAGATATATCACATCTACTAACACCAACCTTTTCCCCCAAGGAATGAACAAACCGCAATGGCAAGTCTTGAGACTTAGAGCTACTAACAAGTTATATGGTTTAAGAAACCAAAATATTTTGCACAACTTACAAATATTGTGCTTTTGTCACAAAGGAGTCTACCACATATTCAAATCTGAAAACAAGATGCCAATCCATAAAGGAAGCAAGATTCATCTAAGAGTCTTTAGAGGACAAGGCATCTCAAAAGGAGAGGCATTGTTACATATAAAATAGATAGTAATAAATAAATAACTCATATAACTAATAATAAAATAATAATTATAATAGGTCATGACTAAAAATAGGGGTTATGAACCTTCGTAAAGGTACCTTAGGCTATATTTAAGCCAAGGCCCCTCTCAATCAATTTTATACAATATTAATTATTTGCTTTCAGACAAGACATCGTCTGTGTCAAAATCCAAAAGCAGGAATGTCCACATCAAAGCACTAATAACTAATACAAATCTGATGTCACAAAATTTTAATCCATGTTACTCAATAGAGAGCTAGAGAAATTCACAACCTATGTTCACATACATATTTTAAGGAGCAACACAAACAGAGGCACCCAAATCAGAGACGATGAAAGAGTGATGAACAAAATAGTGCCAATTTTCTAGTAGCAAGGGACCCTTCTCTACAAAGAAACGCGCAAATCTCCAAAGCAACAATAGTGGCACCTTATCAATGATAAATATTTCACAAATAACTACGAACCCAGCTACACACTCTTCTGAGAGAATTTAAAGCAAAATGCACTCTCTCTTAACATCAAAAGGCCTAGAGGAAAACCTCCTAGTAGAAGTCTTCCTTCCTAAACAGCCCCGATGGATTGTACCCCATATGCCACATGTCCAACTCTAAGATCTCCTAGAGGCAGGGTGCTTACAATCAAGTGGGAGGAAGTTCACTACCTCATTGAATTGCCACTGAGAGGACCAACAAGCGAGGTATCTAATCAATGCTCACTACCTCTCACAATTGAGATAAGAAAGGAAAAAGAACATAATTTCTTTGTCTACAAAAGTTACACAAAATATCCTCTCTATGGATCATCACCTCACTAAAGTATAAAGTTGCACTTCTCTAGTTGAGGTAACAAAAGAAAATCACAAGGGTATCCACCCAAGTCCAAGAACAAGCAATGGAACCTGCCTCAAATCTTGTAGTTTATGCCAAAACTATAAAAAAAATTCTCCTTATCTTGATCTACTAGAAATGGACAAGCTAGCAAATGTTCTTAGAATATGGCATGCATTGGTTTGGCTTAACATACAGATGATAGGAGCGAACCCATAACTAGTTGAGGCAGATCCTAAGGCCATGTAACAAATAGTGTTGAATGTATCCATACAAGCATTTGTAATGAATATAAAAATATCAGCCATAAATATTCGAGCAGATCCAAAGGATGGGGTACATTTAGGGCTTGGTGATCTTGATTAAATGCCAATCACATACCCTCATACATAATATAATCTAATGAAATGCTACAATCCCATTAATCCCGAAATCCTGAAAACTATTAAGCTTGCTGAATTTTGAATGGGATAT
>Ga0139314_100080_pt1 | contig 17257 bp, 13 predicted proteins | sample In2P11_FD_99376 | JGI IMG/M metagenome (GOLD analysis project Ga0139314, IMG submission 99376)
TCTGAATATGAGAAGTCTTGAACAAAATTTTCATTGTTCTCAAGATGATTCAAATCAAGACTTGTTGACATTTGATTTCTGATTGCATGGTAGTTATCTCTGATGAACTGAAACGAATCAAAACAAAGAGGCAAAGATCCTTCACTTACTTCAAAATTTGCTGCACTTTCCTCATCACTGTCATAGGTGATATGTGATGGCCGAACATGAACTTCTTCCTCCCATAAACTCGCTGCTGATTTATCTGCAAGATTAGCTTTTGTTTGGAGAACATAATCATCATCATACTGATCAAACTGAGGCAAATCATTATTATAAAACACATCATCAAGCATACATGTCATATCAAAAGATCTCTCTTTTCCAGGATGATCTATAAGACAATCACTATCAGATCTATGACAACTGGGATAAGAAAGAAGATGTTTTGGATCAGCAACTTGTTCTTCTTCAGTCAATGAGCCATGGTCTTGAACATCATAATCATTCATTGCGGTGATCTTTTGCATTGTCTCTTCCACTGCACTTACCAAAATGTCAAGATTTAGCTCTAGAGATGTTGATTACCTCGGATCTATGTTTTTCATCTCTTCTTCCTTCAACTTTACCCTTCAGATCAGCAAATGGGCCTCTACATCAACTGCAATATTTTTCATCTCTTCAAGTGTTGCAAGGCTTCTTTCTCTCAGCTGAAACTCCATTTCCAGATCAAAGGCAACCGGGTAGTGCAAGAGGGCAGATCCAAGAGGAGCTCTTATATTAACCAGCATCGAAAAATAAAATTTGTTAAATCTGGCAAAAGATTGTTGTACTGTCTCCCTTGGCAATCATTTTAGCTCGTTATACTCTTCTATAATCATGAAAGGGTTCTGTCTTACCACCCATCTATCGAGGAAAACATTAACAAACTGCTGGAAATCTGAGATGCTTGCATCAGGTAGGGTTTTGAACCAACTCTTGACTTTGCCTTGCAAAGAAAGAGCAAAAAGCCTAATACTAACATCTTCTTCATCAACTTCAAAAAGATCAAGAAAAGACTCAAAATTAAATACATGTCTCTCAGCACTGATGTTGTCGCGTTCACCATAAAATCTTGGTAGATATAGGTCATGATTTTTAGGGAAAGCATGGGATATAGAATTAGTCTTGGTCTCTTTAGGTTCATCATTTGAAGATGTTCATCGTAAGATTCAGAAAAATGGTCTTGATCAAGCTCAAAGGCATGCAAATATTTGGTATTTACAATCTTCAAAGGGACGGAATCAAATGCAGGCCAAGGATCTCTTCTCAAGCATAGTATACTTTGCAAAGCCTTCTTGACATTCTCGGGAAAAGAGAAGAAATAATTTATAACAAAGAACAAAATGTCTTGGATGAAATTCCAACTTGAATACCTGATCTGTCCATATTGTCCTTTCATGTTTTTACTGGTTGAGTTCATCCTCCAGTGGAGTCTTTGGATCTGATCTTGAAAATGATTTGGAATCACCAAGTGAATGATTTCAGCCTTGCTGTGTCTGATCGTTGTCCACCATTACAATCAAATCTGAACATGTTACATGTTACTGGGGCAATGTGCAAGTCAGATGTTCAGCTTATAAGACTAGACCGGAGATTGACTGAAGCATCTTTTATCTACTTTCGCTAATGCAAAGCAAGAGCATTTCGAAGGCTACCTGGCTAACTTCAGGCTTTGTCTATAGTTTATAAAGAAAAAACACTAACAAACAAATAAACTTTTATTCCCCAGTATGGTCACCACTATGTTAGTGCCTAGATTTAGCTTAGGCTGAAAAGGTAGGATCCAGGGCCAACATCAAACCATGCTCAGCCTGGTAGCTAGCCCTACCAGGTTAGGAGAGGGCTCTCTCCGGGTCAATCTCAGCAAATAATGATCTATGAGGGCTTGATATGACTGAAATATCTATTGATCTTAGTATAGGTATTGGTGCAAGAGAGTTTGATTTGATAAAATGATGATTTTGTTGGGTCAGATGGAAAGACAAATTTTGGGTGCGGGGATTGAGGCTCAGTCCTGTAGAGGTCTCAATGGGGCAAGGTAGGCAATTACTTTTGGCTCTTAAAATTGAATGAGATGGAAGGAATAGATAGGTGAGGTGTTGGAGAGGGCAAGAGCAATCATGGATCCTCCCCATACAGCTGAAAACACTAAGAAACTAAAGCAAACTTCAAGTATAGCACTGCACTTTCAATGGATTCTACTTACACTCTTGTTTGTTTAGTTAAGAAGAAACAAGATAGAGAATGGCATACATAACACATAAGAAAATTCACAATTACAGAGAAAAGAATTGTACCAAGACAAATTGGCACATGAATCCCAAAGAGTGCTACAAACCTTGGTCTCAATTCCTTAGCCAAAATGTTGAAATGAATGTACAATGAAGCTCAAGGATTTCTCAAAAGTCCAACCATGCTAATGACTAAAAAAACATAATATAGAAAATCCATAGCTCATCCTAGCCTCTAGGGGTTGAGCACACATGTTTAGGAGCTGATTCAACTGATTCTAAACTGAGAAGTAGAAATTAGGCAACATAACAGCATGCCTCTAGAAACAAGGGAACTGATTCATTAAGTTTCAAACAACCTTTAAACTAATGAATCTATCTCAACAAGTGAAAATTTAACATATTTACATCATGATCCATCAATGTTCATCAAATTACATCACAACTTTGCCATTAGGAAAGTGAAAAAGTCAAACTAGCCAAAGCTGGGCGAAAAACAGAGCAAAACTTGGTCAAACTGGCAATTTTTCCTCTATGCGCCACGCTTGATTCTCTATGCATCACACTTTTTGGAAACACTTTTGGAGGCCTTCCTTGTGTCCAAATGAGCTCCAGGTGTACTTGTTGGAAATATCTTCCTATCTACTTTCCAAACCAAGTGGAATTTTTCAATTTGGCCTCCATTTGCCCCTCCAAAAGTCCATTCTCCCAACACTACTTCCTGTGTGTAAAAATAGGGGTAGTGAGGTCATTTTTTGAGTGTTTTTGACCTTTTTGAGGGCTAAAAACCTACGCAAATTTCTTGGCCATAGGTGGGAAAGAATAATTTTTTATTCCAAATCCAAAAATGCTAAGTTTTTGTGATTTGGAGGCTCCTAGCAAAAGCGAGCACCACGTGGCGCGGCACATAGGGCAGGAAATTTTGTTTTTGTGACAAAAAATTTCCAAAATGAAAAAATTGCTCCAAATTTTTTGAAATTTGGGCTGAGTCTTCTCTATCAAGAGCTATGTTGGGCCAAGGAAGCCTTGGCCAATATCTGAAGTTGATCATGATCCTTTTGCCTCTTTGATGCCTTCTTCAATTTTGCTTTCAAACTCTTGATTCTCGCCTTGCAAACTTTGTTCCTCACCATGTAATGAACAACCATGTGTCTCAACAAGTTTTTCTCCTTGTTGGCCTTTTCTAGATTCCTCTCCAAGTGGATACTGGCTCTTTCAAGCCATGACTCTGTATCGGCATTAACCTCCCACTCAAGTGAAGTGAACTCCACCCTCCTCCTTTGGGTAGCTTGGCAATTCTCCCGAATGTTTTGCAACTCCGTAATCACCTAATGGTCCTCAAGCTGATTATTCCTTTGCTCCAGGTACTGTATTGTCCATTGGGCTCTATTCAGGTTGATAGACAAGGCATCAATGTCCGCCTGCTGCTCCTGAATGATTTCTCTAAGATTTGTGCTTTGCGGGCCCATATTAGTATCATCACCCTCAATGACAATGAAATCAGTCTCCTGCTCACCTGATGGTCCTTCCTCCTACAGTGGCCTCTTGCCTCAGTCCTAAAACTATTGTGCTGATGAAGGAATTGAGGCCCCTTCCACCCTGGGTGGAGATAACACTCACTTGGCTGCTGCAAACTACCGTCTAGTGCCCTTCTGATAGGTGATGAACACCGGCATGCTAGCAGTCTCTGTCTCATGGCCCTCATGCTGATAAGAAGGTCCACCTGTCTCATGCAAAGCCTCTGAAAGTCCCTATGGAGCTCTGAAAAACTCACGAGAGATGAAGTCCTCCCATGTGATGCCCTGTAAGCCAAGCTGATGAATGACCACAATTTTAATGAGAGCAAAATGGTAAGTACTGTTGAACTACCGCTAAGGAGTCTTGTGTTGCACTAAGGTGGTCATCTTCTCTATGTTTTGGCACATGAAGTAAGGGATGTTCATAATCCATACCCGGGTAAAATTCATTAGCAGCCTGATATGATAAGCATATAAACGGGAGAACCGGCCCTCACAGCTGAAATACTTCATCATCAGTTTCATTAAAGGAGCATATTCATCTTTGAGGTACCAAAAAGGAAACACTCTCTTGAGCTGTCTCAAAAATTCGGGCTTGATGTATCGTTCATAATGTTGCCAATCAATTTTCTACATCTTGTTCCATTACTCTCCAGTGTTGGGAATACTAGTTGCTAGTGAAATGGATTCTGGTGTTAATGTGAAAGTGACACCAGCTAGAGTGGCTTGATCACCATGTAAATGCAGTACAAACAAATGATCCAACTCATGATGAAACTGAATGCGAGCAACCTTCTCACAAAATTCATAACATGAATGATGTTGGAAACAAGAGATGGCAAGAGAGCAGGCCTATAATTCAGCAAGAGTGGTTGGTTCTTCTCTAATATGTTTGCCACCTCTATGAGGCCTCCTGGGTGCATGTCCCTCTATTGGTGAGTCACTGTGGGTCTCCTCTTCATAATCATATGAAGGATCAGATGCCATGTCTGCTGGTGGATAAATTGTCTTATAGTTGTAGGTGATGATGTGTTAAACTGTCTTGAACTGTCTTTGATGATGTGTTTGACCTCTACCACCAAGGGAAAACAATGAAATGAGGGAATCTGGAGGGGTAATTTAGGGAAATAGGGAATTAGGGAATGATTTAGGAGGGGCTAGGGTTTGGGAGTTTTTTTTGGGATTTTTGGAAATGGGAATTGGGGTATGGGATTAGTGAATTTAGGGGTATGTGAATTTGGGGAATAGGGAAAACAAGGGAAATATGAAATAAGGGAGTGATGAGGTGAGGGGATACTTGGTAGCAAAACAGTCAATACCAAACCCTAGCAACAATCTCCTTTAAAAATTTTGAAGAGATAGGGTTTGTTTTCCTTTAAACATTCACCATGCAACAAACACCATCAAACAACCATCAAATTTGGACGAAGAGCAATGACAAAGGGTCAACCTACTTGGACAAGTGACAATCCATGCATTTTGGGCTATTTTGGAGCAAGTATTTGAAATTTCAGGCTTGTTGGTTGTGTGCACCACGCATCCAACCCAATGCGTTGTGCCTTCGCAAAATTGAACTGGAGTCTGAGGCCCAGTGCACCGCGTCGGTTATGTTCATTGCACCTCCTGCCCAGTGCGCCGCTCCCAGTGACATGGAGTGATTTTCACTCAATTTTCTCACTTGCTCACCACAACAACTTTGCTTTTCTTTCTCTTTGATCTTGGAGTGAAAATGAGCTTTAAACATTTGGAGACATGATTTATACATGGAGCTTTTAAATTTTAATTTTGCAAAACCCACTTTCATAATGTTTTGAAAATGACTGTATTTTCAAACTCTATATTTTGGACTTTTTCACTTCATTTGAGCTTTGTGATGAGCTAAATGACCTGAGCTTTGCTTGTTTTGCAGGTGTTGGAACTACTGGGGCTAGGGAAAGAAACTAGGGTTGCAGGGGAAGTAATTTACATATGGGGAAAATGAAATTACATAAATTTATACCATAAAAGCAAAAAATACTTTGTTTTTCCTGAAAAAAGAGTTTTGAGGAAAGACACATTTCTGAGCACTTGATGATGAAATTTACTGATGCTGGAACCCCCTCATGGCTTGCTGGTTGTTATTAGACACTTAGAAACATCTTTTGACGAAACCCTAATGAAACCCTAAAGCAAAACCTTTGCAATCTTTAAGACAAAAGATGACTATATATGCTTTTTAATGAACAAACATGAGCCAACAGGTAAATGACATAAGGGAAACTGTAGGAAAGCCACTGGTGTCAGATGATCAATGCACCTAATGGAATGCAAATGACTAGGTGGGACACCTAATATGAAATGAAACAAGAGGATTTGATCTCTAACAGAGGGATGAAGATACCGACACTAACAAATAGGATGCCCCTTTCATGCCTTTCTAGTATGGTTGAGGTCCTTGAGGTCTCCTTTGGTTGATCTAATAGATTTTTTCAGTCACCCTTCTAGTTTCTTAATACACAAATTTCAATCCAGGCATAGAAGGGCACTTTTCTGTGGAGTGGTTCTCCTCACAGACCGAGTAGATCACTATAAGATTCAGTGGAAATTCGTTCCTAGGGTGCCTTCTGGTGCATCTAGGGTAGAAGACAACTAAGGCATGTTCTGATTCCTCTTGCTTTATCTTGATCTACATGGTGCCCATTTGCAGAGCAAGGGTATGTAGCATTTCATTCTTGAATTCTTCCAACATGTTCCCAATTTCACTTTTTACGGATGTGTTGGAGGAGGATGAATGGGCCAAAGCTTGACTAGCTCTGCCCTTCTTTTTGGCTGCACTAGAATGATTTTTTAAAACTGTCTTGATATCATCATAGGTTAACTGATAGATGTCCCCTCCTGATAGTAGGTTTAGGGTTTCTAGGATATCTTCCCTGATCCCTCTAAGAAGGACTAGCTTAAGTGATTCTGGATCGAGGGTGCACCTGGCCCTTTTGCAACTGAGTTGGAACCTTTCCTCATAATCTTCCAAAGATTCATCATGTCCCAAGGTCATTCTAAAAATTTCCTCTTTGGTATCTTTGGACCTGCAATAGTCCCTATACTTATTATTGAAGGCTTGCTGCATCTGAGCCTAGGTGGTGATGTTGTCCCCAGGTAAACCCACGAACCAACACAAGGATGCATCTTTGAGGGAGGATGGGAAAAATTTCAACTTCTGGTCATCAGAGGTGTAATCATAAGTTCTACATATGACAACAAACTCAAACAAAAAGGTATCTAGGTCCTCTAAGGTCAAGCCATGGAAGTGAGGAATGGTAGAGGGGCTTATTTTTTTCATCCTAGCATCTCCATTAGCTTCTTTGATGGGAAAAGCAACCTCACCTCTACTCTTAGTTCCTTCTTTGTCTTCAATCCCATTTCTATTTTTATTGATGGTGTAGGTCCGTGGAATGATCTCTTCTTCTTCCCCAATAGGCTCTTCAAAGATCTTTAGTTGTTCACCTAATGGGTCCTCTAGCTCACAACCACCGAAGAAGACAGAAGGTTGGATGTTCGATGTGATGGGGATATTTGGAAAATTTTTTACTAAGTTGTCTCTACTCCTATGACACATTAAAGGAGTTTGGGTTTTCCAGGTTTTTTGTTTCTGGAATTACTGGTAGAATTGGAAAGAAAGCAAAGATTGCAAATATTTGCTGAATGGAACTACTTGCATAATTGGAAAGAAAGAAAAGACTACAACTATTTACTAAATGAAACTACTTGTAGAAATGGAAATAAAGAAAATATTGAAACTATTTATTGGATGGAAGAAAGAAAAAAAGTAAAAATAAAATCTACTTAGACATCTCCTTGGCAATGACAATAAAAGTGATGAGCACCAGTATTGCAACAAGAATGCTACAAATCATGGCGCTACCAAATTTGCTTCATTAACCTGGCATTCATACAAACTCGGAGGTGACAGTGTTGTATACATAGTAGATGCAATGGTCTACTCTTGTCACTTTTCAATTGGGGCGATAGACCACTAGGGTTTTCAAATCAATCTTCTATTGACTATAAGGCGTCTGACTACCAAATGGAAAAGGGAAAATTATTCTTAATGCAAAAATGGAATGTTGCCTACTCTAGAAAATGAAAGTGTTGAACTGGAAGGTGCTATAAAATGACATGAAATCATCTTGCTAAGCATCTATACATTTTTCTTGCAAAAGAGACCTAACTTAACCTTATATATAACATCTAGTAATCTAGACTAATTGAGCATGGAATTTTATCTAAGAACTATTGTGACTATTGCATGCATGTGTTAACTTAGAAATTGCATAAACATACTTTTTGATGTTTATTTTTATGAAAGAAAATGCTAATTTAACCAATTTGTTCTTTGGTAGGGGAGATAGGTATGGGGGAAAAGGTATGGATTAGTATCAAGGGTATGGAAGCCAAGTGGAGGCCTAACCTAAGCTCAGATGACAATTTATGCTCAATTCGGGCTTAAAACAGGTTGTTATAGGGTTTCCTATAGTACTACAAGACGTTCTAGTTCTACTCCATCATGCCCTATTTTACTACAGGAAACATGCCAAAATCTTATAAGGAGGTAGGAAAGGTAGAATGAAGTGTCGAAAATGTGTTTGATGCATAGAGGAGGTGCACACTATCCAAGGGTTTGATGGTTGGATTTTCTTAAGGAAAATGCCCACTTCGCTTACAAAAAAAGGATTCAGATTAGGGTTTGGTGGGCTTTGGCAGTGTAGGTGGAGAAGACTTGGATGAGTCGAATGAGATGAAGTATCCCTGCAGATCATAAGCTCCTACAACAACATACACTCTTTTCTTCATTTATGCACAATTTCATTTGTACATGGAAAAGATGAGTTGAATGGAGGAAAAATAGAGTTATTAATAGCTAATGGCTAATTTTATGAATGGAAGTGCTTCTAAACCTTAGAAAACTCAAGAGATCAAAATGAAAATTGTAGATACTTCTAAGAAATTTAAAGACATGGATCTATTCAACAAGAAACCCTAGGTTATGCAGTAATCAAATAGTAAATCTATTTCTTTTTGGGCTATGTGAATGGAACCCTCAAATCATGATCCCATAAACGAGATGAGCTAAAGGCCACTATCACAAGATTTTCTAAAGTGTTTACTGTCACTATGATACCACTTATCTATCTATGCATAAATGGAAGAAAACTATGTAATCATCCAAATACTTTCAGATTAACAAAACCAAAATCACTTTAGCAACTAGTTATGAATGTAATATAAGCACACATATACAGAAATATGAACCTCTACTATTAGGGTTACACCCTAACCTAAGAGGTTCAGCCCTCTGAGTCAACTTAGCATTGGATCAAGGGAATTCTTTCCATTTCCATTAAAATATAAAAAATACATAAGAGTTATCAATCACAATGTCTTAGCTCAAAAATGCCTCTTGGCTACAAAAAAAAAAAAAAATCAAATCCTAATGAGGCTCTAGGCCTTCTTATTTATACAACTTCCTTAACTTTAGGGAGTCTTGGCTCCCAAGTCGAGATCAACTTGTATTTAACTATCACTGGCTTGGCTACAAATGACTTCAGAGGCTTGGCTGCTTGTAACTCTAAGCTGATGAGATTTGATGGAGGAATGTTCAAGTGAGTGATGAGTTAAGGAGGGAGATCCAATCTCCTAAAATCCCTCTTGCTTGTGTACTTCGAGTTTCTGCACTTTAATTAGCGAAAATTGCTCCAAATCTTGAAATTAATGCACATTAGGCCACATGGCATAACATCTCATCTTTACCCTTCTCACTACGAAAAATATAACAAAACATGTAAAGAAATGTGAGAAAAGTTTATTTTAATAAGTTGGAGAGTGGAATTAAGGTCCATATAATTTACCTATTGATAAGCCTCATCACTTGGGTCCACCTAAATGAAATTTTCAGGGGCGCTACCCTAGATCCCATCTAGAGGGGCTACCACTCCTATAGAATCCCCCTGCTACGCCCGATGCAACATAACAATGCATGGGACTAGTCATGGAAAAAATATAACACATATCCAACACTATTGGTAACATACAATGTGGGGAAACTATAAGATTTTCAAGGTTTTTGAGATATTTAAAGGATCTTCAATGTTTGAGGTTCAAAACTTGTCCACTTCAAAACCTGGTTACCTTCGTTCACTCATTAAATTATCTTTTCTTCAATAATAAACTCGTATCCTTTTAATGATTCTATTAATTTAACTAAAAAAACAATAATGGAAATAATAATCTCCCCCTCCTCTTCCTTCCAATTCTATTACATATAAATGTTTGGAATCGATGGAAATTAGTGCTAAGTGCACTAATCAAGTGTATCATATAAATTTCATTGTTGTCATGGTTTTGCACAATCTAGTACAACACATATGATTCGACAATTGGACTCTATATCATTTTTAGTTTGGATATATTTCATAGTTGGACTAATATTACATAATTAGATTGCAAACCATCTGGCAAAATATGTATTTTTCTATGTGTATCTCTGCCATATGTAATGTGTAATAGCATCAACTTTAAAAAAATATTGATATACTTGCGTTATGTTTCAACATCTCCCCCATACTTGGCTAGAGTTGACATTTAAAAAATGTTGACATACATACATTAAACCTACAAATCTCCCTCATATTGAGTTTTAGAGTGCCTCTCGACATAATTAGAATCTCACATGAATAAATACTATCTACTAACTAAAGTTGTTGTTTTGTTTATGATAAAATAAATAAAAAATTATTGAAATGATAGGAAAAAAATAAATATTGAATGTCACACAAAAGGAAATTTTAAAAGAAAATTGGCTAAGTATTATCTAAGCAATATTCTCTAAGCAATATGAAATGAAGTTTATTATCTAAGTAGTATTGTTTGTAGCCCATCACTCTCATTGCCTTGTATTGGATATCTCTTTTCATTGTCTTTCGTCTTCATTTTGTCGTAGTTTAATGAGACCTCAAATTTTCTTGGAAAATTATGGAAATCGTGGCACGATTTTGATAAAATCTAGCATAAAAGTTTGTAAATCTAGGTTACCATTTTCAAGCTTCAATATTTTGAAAAAAAAATTGTGGGGTTCTGACGCTTTTTAGCAGTTTACTGCCTCGTAGACAATGCCCTTCATTTTCTTGAACAAGATTTTTTCTAACCATAGTTAACAAGATTTTAGCTAAACCATAATTACCAAGTTTTAATGTATTGGGCCAAACAAATTTCAAAAATTCCATGTTACTATTCGATTAAAAATTTGTAGCTAAATAAAAATATTTGTTTAATTAAAAAATGTAAGCTTCTTGTTTAAACATTGTAGAGAAGGGGTAACTTTTATAATAATAAAAAAATGCAAAAATTTTAGAAGACATTTTGATAATTTTTTTGGGATGGTAACAATTACCAAGTTGGTTTATAGTGATTATAGTTTTGGTGTGGAATTCAATTAGAGGGGGTGGTTCATTTTGTGGTCTACTACAAAGGATAATTTTCACACACATTAATTATTAAATAAATTTGGATAAGATAAGAATAGTGATTGAGACATAAATTTCCTAGTATATAAAGATCACTCAAAGCCTATTTTAATATCTAATATATCATTCTTTACATTGAACTTCAATTTTAAGGTTTTGTTATTCATGTTATTAGATTTTACTTACAAATTTTCTCACATTGTAATACTAATGAATTTGATGCATTTTGTTTTTCATTATGTTTGAATCATCTATCAACATGGAAAGTTAATATTGGAAATAAAATAAACTAAAGTAATAAACTTGATGCATTTTGTTTTTCGTTATATTTGATTCATCTATAAACATGAAAAGTTAATATTGGAAATAAAATAAACTAAAAATTAATATTGGAAATAAAATAAATTGGGGTAATCTTATGAAAAATTAATATTGGAAATAAAATAAACTAAATTAGTCTTATGAGGAAAATAATTAATATATTTTCTTTGAAATTTTGAATATAATCTTATTTATTTCAATTCTTTAAAATTAAAAAAAAAATATACCATTTTTTAAAAATATATATGCTTTAATTTTTTCTTAATTGAATATTGCATCTTGGAATTTTAAATAATTAAACTTTTACATAATCAAATCCAAATTTGGTAACTATGTCACTAACTCCTTCCATCTCTTTTGGTGATTTCCTCTACCTGTTTGGCCCATTGGCAAAGTCTGAATTTAGGTTGTGGGTTCTCGAGGTTCCAACCCCACTGACTCCCAAAAATGGCGCATTTTCTTATTTTCTGATGATGTGGTCAAGTGAGAATAAAAAATAAAGAATACGACATTTAATAAACATGATTGTGATGTGAATTGTAAATTTTGGTCCCATCTTCTCATCAGCTGACCTCACAGTCAACATTCCATGATTTATCTTTAACACCTTCGTGCCTCAGACTCACCTTCGCGCCCACATTTTGTGCGTTTTCTGACGCCGAATTCTTAGGGGAGGCTTTCACTGTATCTAGATCCCATTTCTATTTCCTCAAATCAATGGTTTATCTTCATATTACCTGATTGAAGGGAAAAAAGAAAAGAAAAATGAAGAACGTTATTTTAAGAAATAAAATTAATTTTTAAAACCAAGCAATTGAAGTAAACATGCCCCATAAAAGATTTGTATACACACTCTGTATTGAGAAGAAACTATTTTCTAGACAACATTATGTATTGAGAAGAGACCTGAAGAATACTACTCTTTGTTCACATAGGTGGGGAAAATGTGGTGTGTTTTGAAATTGTCGTGCTGTGTGTTTTGAAATGGTTTTGGTGGCAGATTGGAAAGGAATTCTCTATGTAATGCAACTATTGATTACACAACTGGTTATATGGTTGGGGTGGTTATCTCATGTTGTTTTAGCGCAGGAAGAGATCAGTGAAAAGTTAACAAGTTCTGGTACTCTTCCTGATTTATTAATCAACTGCATAGCTAATCTTTCTATTTTCATTACATGTTTTCTGTGAAGAAGGCTTGATGTAGACATTAGTGCTAGATATGTTGTTTCCATTAGACCAATGCTGGAGGACATGAATGGATTTGGAGTACTAAGAACATGTAGAGGGGAAAATCAAAATGCTTCTATTGTAATGTTGTCAAATCGTACGCCCAATTCTTCCATGACGGATTTCATGAAATATATCTACAATGCCCATAATTTGTATTCCATAATACTACAATGCAATCATTTAAAATCTGTAGTAGTCACTGTAGAGACCTGTGAATGCAATGAACATGGAGTGACAACTTCAAGCAATGACTCGAAAGTCACATGCAATTGCATTGCATTTTGGACTGTTGTTAGGAAACCAACTCACAAAAAGACAGAAAAGATAGATCAACGCCTTAGAATTTGGCCTCTTCGAGGGGGAAACCTCCTTTACATTACACAAATGAACAATTCTTGGATGATACAAATGACTAAACCTCCCTTCTATATATAGGAGTCTAAGGGGTCACAATATAATCAAGCTGACATAATAGTAATAACATAAGGGCACAACAATAACAATAGTGGGTTTCTATGGGGCATACTAATAACAATATGGGGACAATAGGGGCACAATAATAACAATAAGGGATACAATGACAATAGTGATGGGGGAATCAGTAGTATTATGGGGGCCTAACATGCCCCTCTCCTTCTGAAAAGCGTTGTCCTCAACGCTTGAGTAGTTCTGGTTGCATCTATATAAAATTCTCATCCTCCCATGTGACATCTTCAGTGGATAAGTTCTTCCACTGATGAGATGCTTTGAAATTGATCGATTTCGTAGCTGTCGAGTTCATGTTTCTATGATTGCTTCTAGTTCCAATATGATTTTTCCTTCCTCGTCAAGTTTTACAATATTGTTTGAACTGGGAGCTTGTCACCTTCTTTTAACATGAAACATGGAAAAGTGGGTGCACTCGGGAAGTTGTAGGAAGCTCCAATTTGTATGCCATAGTACCAATCTTTTGCAACACCTTGTACGGACCATAATACTTTGGTGATAACTTATTATCCTTCTTTGGTTACTTGAGGGACATTTTTTTATATGGTTGTAGCTGTAAGTATACCCAGTCACCTACATCAAAACTTCTTTCACTGCGATGTTGATTTGCCTGTTGTTTCATTCTATTATGCACCAATATGAGGTTATCCTTTAAGAGTTGGAGAACTTGTTGTTGATGCTCGATGTGATGTTCCACTGCTTGAACCTTAGAATTTTCTCTTAAATAGGATGTGATGAATGGTGGATGATATCCATAAAGTGCCATAAATGGGGTCATTTTTGTTGCAGTATGGAAGGAAGTGTTATACCACCATTTAGCCAGAGGCAACCATTTAACCCATTGTGTCTATTTATTAGATACAAAGCAACAAAGATATCCTTCCAAACATTTGTTTACTATCCAAGTTTTCCCATCAGATTAAGGATGATAAGATGAGCTATGAGCTAACTGAGTACCGAGATAAGAAAATAATCCTATCCAAAAATTTCCAGCGAAAATAGGATCTCTGTCGCTTACAATAATCTTTGGGTTTCCATGTAGCTTTTGAATTGTTTCCATAAATGCAGTAGAAACTATACTGGCTTTAAATGGATGTGATAATGCACAAAAGTGTGCATACTTGGTAAGTCTATCAACTACCACCATGATGACACTGTTTCCTCTGGACTTGGGTAAAACATGATAAAATCCATTGAAACCTCCTCCCAACATTGGCTTGGAATAGATAAAGTTTGTAATAGACCTGGGGTCTTAATTGTTTCAACTTTATTTTGTTGGCAAACCAAACATTATGCCACAAACTTTTGAATATTCAATTTAAGGCCATGTCAAAAAAATTCCTTCTTAACGTTGTGGTAAGTTTTTAAAAATCTTGAGTTCCCTCCTAAGGGATAAGTGTGCAATTCCATAAGAATCTTTTGTTTGAGTTAGGAATTCTTACATAGGTATAAGCAATCTTTGTACCATAACGAATCATTTTCCAGCTAAATGTACCAAATGTACTCGGATCTTGTTGTAACTTTCAAATGAGTGCCCACACTTTTTTGTCATTCTTCCATTCCTCCCTTGCCTTGTTTATCCAATCTGGTTGGATAACAGAAATGGTGCACAACAATGCTTCCATATCCTCATCCTTTCTTGAGATTGCATCTGCCACAACATTTTGCTTCCCTTTTTTGTAGAGGATTTCAAAGTCATAACCCAACATCTTTGTGACCCATTTTTGTTGATCTCCAGAGGATAATCTTTGTGCTAAAAAGTATTTAAGACTATCATGATCTGTTTTTACCTTGAAGTGTCTTCCCATTAGGTAGGGTTGCCATTTCTTAAGTTCATGTAGTATTGCCAACATTTCCTTATCATAAATAGATTTTTGTAAATACTTTCCCTTGATTGGACGACTTTCGAAAGCAATGCTTCTTTCATCTTGCATTAAAACAACACCAATTCCATTTCCTAAAGCATCATATTCCACAATAAAGGTTTTTTTCAAGTTCGGCATAGCTAGGACCGATTCTTAGCACATTGCCTCTTTAAGATGTTCGAAGGCCTTTGTTGCTTCTGGAGTCCATGAAAATTCATCTTTCTTCAATAATGTTTTTAGAGGTGTTGCTATTCTCCCACAATTCTGAACAAACTTGCAATAATACCTTGTCAACCCAAGAAATCCTCGCAGATGCTTTATGGATGTGGGGATTTTCCATTCCTTAATGGCTTTAATTTTGCTAGGGTCTACCTTAACACCTTCATGAGATATAATATGACTGAGATATTCCACCTCTTGTACTGCAAAGAAACATTTGGAGCATTTTGCATATAATTGTTTCTCCTCCAATAGTTTGAGCACCATGTCAACATGTTCAACATGATACTTCCAAGACTTATTGTAGATTTGTATATCATCAAAAAATAGTAACACAAATTTTCTAAGGAAGGTTTTGAAAATGGAATTCATCAAACCTTGAAATGTAGAAGGTGCATTAGTAAGGCCAAAAGGCATGACCAAAAATTCATAATGACCCTCATGAGTTCTAAATGTTGTTTTCGGAATGTCTTCAGTGTTCATTCTAATTTGATGATATCCTGAACAAAGATCCAACTTGGTGAAGTAAATTGATCCATTCAATTCATCCAAGAATTCATCAATGACAGGAATGGAAAATTTATCTTTAATAGTGCGCTTGTTGAGCTCCCTATAATTTGGACACATGCCCCATGATCCATCCTTCTTGTGCACCAATGCTACTAGAGCAGAGAAAGAACTTTTACTAGGTTGAATTATACCAGCCTCTAGCATTTCTGCCACCATACATTCAATTTCACTCTTTTGGGCATAGGGACATCTGTGTGGCCTGATGTTTGGAGGAACACTTTCTGGAATCAAATGAATAACATGATCATGATCACGAATAGGTGGGAGACCTTTGGGAGTCTCAAATACCTTGGAATGATTGTCCAAACCTTTTTGTAGATCTAGAGAAATATATGATTTCGATGTGGGAACCTCTAGCAAACATAATTATGCAATTACACTTCATTGTTCCTTCTTTAGAAGCTTTGTCATACCATTAGAGTTGATTATCTTTCCCGGTTTCCCTGCAATACCCCTTAATTCAACTTCCTTTCCTTCTGCACAAAATTTCATGAAACATTCTTGAAAATTAAAAGCTATTCTACCCAAGGATTGTAGCCATTGGACTCCAAGTACAACATCAACACCACCCATTGGAATGGAAAGCATTGGGCTATTCAATAAATATTCTCCCATGGATAGCTTGATATTATGGCACTTTCTAGAGCAATTTATGGTTCCTCCACTTGTAACCATCACTTGACACTGTGTTGCTGGATATAGGAAGAAATTCAATTCCTTTGCTACCTTACAATGAATAAGATTGTGGGTACTTCCCAAATCAATCAACACTATTACCTTTTTCTTCTTGATATGTCCTTCTATATTAATAGTTTGAGGAGTGGTAATTCTAGCCAATGCATTACAAGATATGGTCAGATTCATTTCTTCTTTATCTAGGGTTTGTTCCTGGAGTATATCCTCTTCTTTTGACATTTCTTGTTCCTTTTGTTCCTCCTCTTCACAATCTATGTAGAATAATTTCTTCTTAGCACACTTGTGACCTTTAGTATATTTGCTATCACAACTGTAACAAAGCCCTTTTTCTCTTTTTTCTTCCAATTGTTGTGGTGTCAACCTTGTAGATTGTGGAAGGTTAGGGGCAAAAACACTTCCATATTTATAGTTGTAAGTGGTAGGCTTCCTGGTTGCCATAATTTTTCTTTCCATTTTTGTTGCTAACCTAAATGCCTTCTCCAATGAATCAGGTTCCCAAAGGAGAACCTCATGTTGGATATTATCCTTTAAAGTCCTTATGAAAACATCAATCCTATGCTCCTCTGGAATATCTTTTACCCTTATATTCAATTTTCAGAAGTCCT
>Ga0139314_100081_pt1 | contig 17241 bp, 14 predicted proteins | sample In2P11_FD_99376 | JGI IMG/M metagenome (GOLD analysis project Ga0139314, IMG submission 99376)
CCCTTATGGTCGAGCACCTAAAGGTCCTTAACAGTCGAGCACCTAAAGGTCCTTATGGTCGAGCCCCCTAAAGGGTCCTTATCAGTCGAGCCCCCTAAAGGGTCCTTATCAGTCGAGTCACTAACGTACCTACACACACTTACATTGACGGAACAATCGTTCCTACCTTGATTGGATGACATCACAATGCATTACTTATGATGCACCTGTGAAGGAAGGGTCATTACGCCTCATTGACAAAAAAAGCTAATACTCAAGTTTGGCGGGATGGAATCTTTTGCTTTTAGGCTGGGTAAACCCAAGAGCTGGGAGAAACCGAGGCTTCACGAAAGAAACCAAAGCTGGCTGCTTGCTGGTTGAGAGAAACCGAGGCTGGTCGAAATTGTATCACCCAAGAGTTGGTCGAAAGAAACCGCCCGACGAAGAAGCTTGCTACGAGGGCTGGTAGAAACAGTTAGGCGAGAACGTTGAGGTAGTGGCTAGAGAGAGAGTGTTGCTATAACGCGAGGCAAGGAAGGCAATGGCTATATTAATGAAATGAATGAGTAAACCCCAGGAACAAGACAGGACGGGGCAGGACGAGGCACCTGGAGTTACAGCGTGCAGTGAGTTTGGAAAGAGAAGTTCGTCATATCCAGCACCCATCATTGCATCCATGTCGGCACGAACGATATGGGAGAGAGATTGAGTAGTCCCCCATCACAAGATAGATATCCAAGAGATGATAGATGATCGCCCCCATCACACACATTCCTAGTTTCTACCATACGGGAGAGATGATGTTAACCAAGTCGACACCCACCATACGAGGAGAGGGAGTTCATGTTGTTACCTAACGAGCAGATCGATTGAGGAGCCATGCCCGATTGCTTCTATCCCGATCGAGGAGAGCTATACCTCCAAGACCTTGGTGGCACCGATCGAAGAACTTAGACCGTGGCTTTGCACTAATATTGACAAGAGCACGCGATTGATCAAGGTGGTAGGGTCAAGGAGTTCAGATATGGGGTGAGGTCGCCCTCCCCTATCACATAGGAGATGAACCCCAGCATACTCAACAGACGAAAACAAGCCCTCCCAGCGAGAAGAAGATGGCGTCAACTACTTTGTTCCGACCGGTACCACACCTACCTATACATCTTGATTTGACCAATCCCCAAAGGATTACTTATAAATGACCAACGCCCGGAATATTGGTAGTTAGCACTTGGACTGCCGGTACCACCAATATCCAACATATCACCTATAAAAGAAATCGCATATATCTATGCCCCTACCCCCAATCAAGTGTTCGTCCCGTAGCTCCTCACCCTTTCTATCTCCCAATGGTTGATTCTTTAGGCTCGTACCTCGGGCGAGACACTTAACGTAAGATTGAATGTATCATTTCATATATAATGAAAGTTGCCACACCTAGAAAGGAACTGAATTGAATGAATCCACTTTCTCAGGGATGGTTTCAATATTGGACTTCCCCTTCCTCTTGGTCATTGTTGATGTGGGCCTCCTTACTCGGTTATTCTGTTGAACGGGCGGGATACAACGGGGTATGTTTGAACGGGTATATTGTGATGTTGGCCCACCTATATTGAATACATAACCACCCTGGCTGGCTGCCTTACTCCCGGCAAGTAGAAAAAGCGAGCCATAATCTATTTCCTTGCCAATTGCATAGTCAACTCTGACTAACTCTAGCAACACCACAAGCTAATCACCTCACTCGAGCAACACGTCTAGCCATTGACTCTATGTCGCATGGGGTACATCTATTTCTCTTTAGCTAACTCACGGGTATGTGGTGAAGGGGGTCCTTATTTCTCTGTCGGGTATGATTGAAGGGGCGGGTAAGAATGAACAGGTACCCATTGATGTGGTCCTTCTCTCGTCTGGTGGGAACTCGGAATGTTGGAGTTAGGAGAATTGGTGCACCTCCCTGAATGACTCAACCTAGCCCTTATCTGAATGGCCCTCCCTGAATGGCTCTATGCATATGGCATCTGATATGAAAAAGTGGAATCAACGTAAGTAAGAGCATTGTCATTCCTTGCACTAGGAAGCGCAAGCCCCTCCGGGACCTTCCTTCCATCCATTTGAGGTAGGAACTATTGTTCCGTAGCGGTAGCGGTCGCTCAAAGTCCTGTGGGGAAGGGGCCCCGCGAAACACTGTATCAAGTAAGCAAGCTGTGGGTATCGTCCTAACATAACACGAAAGTAGGCGGTGTTGTTCAGGAAAGGCGGTAAGAAGGCAGTATGCAGAGTTCGTAAGGTAAGCTCTGCCAATCCTGGATACCTGCCTCACCCCACAAGAAAATATCTCTCTGCTCCTGGTAAAGGGCGGTAGGCAAGCAGTAGTATTTGTTGTTCCTCTGCCAATCCTGCCTGGCCTGCGCCACCATCTATCTCTCTCTATCTCCTCATGGTAGAGGCTGTGGGTAAAGGTTCTTAACCCAAAGAAAGTGCCTGGTAGCGTCGGTAAGGTCCTAAACCCGATACAGTACCTGGTAGTGAAGGCGGTGATGTAAGAAATCAATTAGTGGTAAAGGCATTGCAGCAGGTTCGTATTATTCAAAAGCGGTACCAGTTTGTTATGGTAAGGCCGTGATGCACTAAATCTATTTGAAGCAAAATAGATCGTAAGTAAAGGGTTTAAGGTAAGCGCCAAAATCCTCCCTTCCTGGGCACGTCGAACTGGTAACGGTGTATCTAGAACGGCTAACGCACATAGAATCACCCACCTCCTCTTTCCTGGGCATGGGGTATGATAACTGTTAACGCGCTTAGAACCACTACCTCCTGGGCATGGGGGATTTAGAACTGGTGGGCCCATACAATCACCTCCTCTCCTGGGGACAGTGGATCGAGACCTGCATCCTGTGTATCGCCTTGTGGGCTGACTGGCATATCCCGGTGGGTAATGATGGCCTATGGGTTCAAAGACAGACAAGAGTTCATCGGTTCGAAAAAAGACAAGAAGAAATCTCCTCTTCCTTCCTGCTATGATAGTTCGCGCTATGCTCACCACCTTCCTGCCAGCTATGATTTCGCGCTATGCTCTCCCATATAGTATCTCGCCCATCCTTCCTTATAGTTAGCATAGATAGATGGGACTAGCCTGTCCGTATAGAAGAGATAGAGTCTATCCCTAATTGATTGAGTATGACACTCAACTAATTAGCAAGCGCTAATCTTTCTTTAATGAATGAATTGGCGCAATCACTATCTGATATTTGAATGGAATGAAGGCGCGAAGCGAGTGACTTGAGCTGGAACTCTCGCATCAGCTGGATCAGCTTACGCTATTGGAAAGGCTAAATGCTTCCGAGTTGAAAAGGAAAGCTAGCGAAGCTAAAACAAAGATGACAAGCAAATTTCCATAAATTGGAAAGGCCTTCTTGATTAGTCCAAAAGGCTTCTTTGAGGGCCCGATTGAAAAAGACAAAGAGCTTTCCCGCCGCCTGTCCGCAGCTAAGATTAAGACCCTCTCTACCAGGACTCACCCACATGACCCTTCTCATGGAGGGCTGGAAGCCTTTCCAACCCGAAAGCTTCTTGCAGAATTTCTCTGTAACTTAATTCCAAAGTTCATCTCTTCATCTTCCCAGCATACCCAAATGAACCGAAAGGGAATTGGCTATTGAACAAAATCTTCCGGCCGGCCCTCGTAATGGGGATGGAGGATGGATGAAGGAAGAACACCTTACTTGTTTCAAAAGACGGAAACAGAGAGTGAAGGTAGGGCAGTAACGTTTTCTAATACTGACGGTAACAACCTGCATTCTTCTACTCTTATTTGCTTGCATGGATTGGTTTGGACCAAGAGCCAAGGCTGCCGCTAAACTTGCCAGCGCATCGGCATAATGATTCTGTGACCGTGGAACATGCTCGACATTTACTTCGAGGAATTGACTTAGGAGCTTGCGTGCCTTGATGAAATAAGGCTCGAGAGACCTCTTTCAACATAGTGCCTTTCAGTTGATTAACGATCAGTTGAGAATCGCCATACACTGGTTGAGGATCAATCTTCATCTCCAAAGCTATACCCAATCCTATGATTAGGGCTTCCTATTCTGCAGCGTTGTTTGAAGTGAAGTCAGTGTGAACGAGTAAGGGATCATTGACCTTTCAGGGGTCATGAAGACAATCCCTGCCCCCGCTCCTGAGTGAACCATCGAAGTACATCTCCCATGGGAACTTAACTTTAGCATATAAAACTTCTTCATCAGGTAGATCATCTGACAAAGGAGTGTCATCTGAGGCTGGATGAGCTGCCAAGAAATCAGCCAACGCTTGTCCTTTGCCTTACAACATTAGGGAAACATCATGGACCATTTGGATAATCCATAACCTCTTGGTACTTATCCTTTAAGAAAGGCTCGAGAGCAAATACTTGAGCTGATCTGCTTTCGATATGAGCCGAACGGGATGTTCCAGGAGATAGTGTCTGAGCTTTTGTACTGCAAACACAAATGCCAGGCATATCTTTTCTATCTTTGAGTAATGAAACTCTGCGCCCACCAGGGTACGACTTAGATAGTAGATAGCAACTTCCTTTCCTTCTCTATTTCACGTCCAGTCCACAGAGATTCATTTCACCGATGCGAAGAAGTCCTCTCTATCCCGTTCTGTAAGTCACGCCCTCCGGTTGGTACGATTATAGTGAGGAGGTGAATTCGACGATTGAATCTATTATCAGTGCTAGCAACCGTAGAACCAATGAAAGGCGCCAGTTGTTGCGCTCGTTCTGGTTCCTGCTCCAGAAAAGGTGGTTGTTTATTTCCCAGTTCTAGTAGAAGTTGGTGGGCAAACCAAGGCCAGTGCCCTACGTGTCCGGTAACCTGAGGTCGGGCTAACTAATGAAAGTGCAACGCCCGGTTCAGCGAGACATTCATCATATTTTCGAGGGGGTGAGCTCGACGGGAGTTGGAGACGCTATAGGAGTTCAAATAGTGTGATTCCGAGTCAAAGGGGTAAGAGAGAGGGCTGCAAAGGTCGATAATTCCTAAAAGAGAGTGTTGCCAAAAGCCCTGCCCGAAAGCCCCTTTAATGGGCGTGATAAAGCGAGAAGTTATGATTCTTTCTCCGATCTTCTAGTTCCCACCATATTGTCATTTATATGCCGAGGATCGATCCAAAGGTGCTCACTCATTGAGCCCCGGTAAGGTAATCAGTCGGTGCCGGTGTCGGTGTTAGATGATCAATTAATTACGCACTGTTAGAGGGGATCGAAGGAGACGTTATATTCTAAAATTCCCTACCCGCATAAAAGGATAGGCGTTAGCCTACCCTTTGGCATAATAAATGGAGTAGTCTAATTACCGATACGAATACATTCGCTGATGCAATAATTCTACGACATTCATGATCATAATCGACTCCTGGACTGGCATTCAATTGAATCAACAACAAACAGATGCATCCACTGAAGCCGTTGTGTTTCGGTTGTAGCAGTTAGTGCTGTTAGTGCCGTGTTTGGCCTCGCCGTTTTCGAGTAAGAATCTGACGCCAGCTAGGTTCAGGATGAGTTAGAATCGTCACTTACTGTTTATGATTCCCATTCGCTTCGCGCCTCCTCTATTTGTATAATAAATTGGTGGAGTTTCGTTTCTTCTTCTTCACCCGGTATTAGATTAGTGTCTTCAAACTCCCCGTCTCGTCTCGCCGAGAGGCTTGTTGTGGTCCTTATTGACCTTACTTCCGCTACCTGACCTTAAGCATGGAACCCTACGGAAGGGTGAGCCTGTCCCCTAACAACCCTTATCTCTCTTCTTACTTATGCGTTGGTGCATTCACTGAAGCAGCCGAAGAAAGAGGATAAGAATCAGGCGCATCCCCATCTGCTGCATCAAAAGCCGATTCATCAACTGAAGCATAAACAGAGGCATAAAAGGAAGAAGTTTTATACATACGCAGAAGCTAGAACTAAGAAGGTGGCATATATATAACTCATCGTATTGAGATTAGTAACTCTTTCTTCAGAGGGGAACAACCAACCTGAGCCTTTTCCTCCTGTGTGGTGTTGGAGGTTGTTTCGGAGGTATACGACCAACCTATGGCAGTTGAGGGACGCGGTTCACCAATAATGTATGTGCCTGCCAGACTCGTCATATTATGATAGAGATTCTCGATCGATTTCTTTTGCTTTAAGTGACAAGGCCCCCTTTCTCCAAAAAACAACAAGCAGCCTCTTAGGCAATCCCCTCCCCCGAGGTAGCTGCTTGCCGATGGCATTGAGATAGATCGGTGGTTGACTTACTGGTTGGTGACTCCCACTGCATCTGCCCCTTCTATCCCGTACTAACAGCCTTCTCCCACAAAAGATCGATCGAAGGCCCAGGAAAGTGAGTGCCACGAATTCCGTTGCCAGTCAAGAGTTGTCTGCTCCGGGTAGGGCGACTTTCCAGCCGGGAAAGCATTGGGCGGAGGGTTCTTCGCATTGAGTGAGGGTAGCTTCAGAGACTCATTCATTTTCATTCAAAGACAGCCTACTCAGGAAGCTGTTTGTTGTTCTAACGAATGGGGTTGACACTTGAACTATAGACAACATTGGTTGGTGCTCACCTGATCAATGAATTATCTTCCTTCAGCAGTAGAGTAGGCAGTACCAGTTGTTTTCTCAGATAGTCAAACAAGGGAGGGAATAAAGAGGTGATAACTGAGGATATGACTTGTCTAGTCGATCTCTATAAACAAAAAGGCATGGGCAATAACCCGCATCATATGCTGTAGACCATGGGGCACCCCTCACTAAAGCCCTCGGATTTGGCAAATGCAGCCATAGCCGCCTTACTGGCACCTCCGAGAAGTCTACCGCATGTTCATGCTTGCAATAGCAACCAAGTTCGTCTCATTCTGACATATATTCTAAAGAAAATAATCGACTTAGGGTATGGGTTCCGAAGAGGGCTTCTCCTTTCGCAGTTTGGTGTTCTTCCGATCCGAGGAGCTCCGGGCTCTAAGCTAAGTACTCTCGCTTCGTACCAATATATATTCTCGTTACGAAAAGATATAAAAAAGGGGGTTGGACCAACGGGAAAGAAAGTGGCTTGTGTTCCCGGGATAGAGCATGAAAGATGTTCAAAATGATAAGTATCCATCCACCACGATATGCATTGGGAAGGATTTGATACAACGTATGGTATTGACTTCCGAGTTGTGCTTAGGCTTATTAATTGTATTCGACTGAGAAAGAAGTTTCCACTAGAAAAACTTTCAAATGGGTATAACAGAGATCTAGTGAGAGAGATTCGATGCACAAGTGGATAAGTTATTATGAGCGAACGTAGCGCAAGCAAGGCTCCAATAATACACGTAGCCAGCCATAGCTCGCGAGTACTTCCACTTCGCTACCAGAACGGAAAAGCAGGAACAACAGGTTGAGGGGACAGAGAGGGAGGCAGAGGCGATCTTGTAGAGGGCAACTGGTAGGCAAGCGTTGAGTTAGAATAAGATAACTGAAAGTTGATGTTTCCCTATTGGTATGCATATTATCAATTGAGAGGGCCAACAAAAGCCTGCCTTAGCGTGACAATCCTCCCCCACCCTAATAAGCTGCAAGCGACGCCCTCGCCGAGAGACGACGGGAAGTTTGAAGACACCACGGTCCAGCAAGGAACTACTGGTACGCTTCTTTCGGCTCCACCATCTCATCATTAAGGGAGGTCTAGAACCATCTCCATATGTGAATGGAGGTCTACTAGGTCTAGTACGGTGAACAAGTAGGGGCGGGGTCGGGTCTCTTAGGCGAACCAGTCCAACTAGGCCAAACAAAAGACAACCGTCCACTCCTTTTCACGGCGCTTTACTTTAGCAAAGCAGTCCAAAAAAACGTCGGTTTTCTAAGGGCTACGTAGGATATGTTGGATGCCCCGCAGGTGACAAGTTTGCGGTTGGCGAAACATAATATGAGGCTACTTTCTCTGTCCTCCCTTACTTAAGTGGTGCATAGACCAACCTTATGTGCCTGTGCCGTTACGGACTCTGACGTCTCTTCCGGGCTCTTTGTTGCCGAGCCAGCCAGTTTCTATCGGTTATCAGTTGGTTCAAAGGCCTGACTCCATTAGCTGAGCTCTTCGCTTTGCTGCTCCTGTCTCCCACCAGGTGGTTGGTTACGTGTGCTGTCTACTTAAGAGTGGAAAGAGCACAACAGAGACTACTTTAGTTTAATAAGACCCCGTCAGTCAAATGGGCTGAATGACTCCGCTCTGAACCGGTCGATCTCTCTTGAACTGCACGCTGCTTTTCCCTAACTAGAAGTCCTCCTAGAAGTCGTCCACTGAGAGTAGGGAGTAGGGAGCTCTTTCTTAGCGCTTTCCAGAAAAAGCAGTGACATCACCACATTCTTTCCGCTTATACTTGCACAGTCGAGTACCGAGCCTCAACTACTATGGAAGCTGCTCGTACCAACTTACCTGTACCACCCGATGACGCCCACCTGTCATAATCGAGCTTGACTTATTTGCCTTCTCCCGGGGAGGCAACACGGACGGACTCCAAAGAGCAAGGCCCAATATCAAGAGCAGTATGTATCTCCCTACTCATAGACGACTTCTCTTTCGTTCTCCCCAGGCACGAAAAGGTATATTCATTAACGCTTTGGAGCAACAATCCGCCCACAGCACTTGCCTTTTCAACCGTGCTTGCTCTCACTACATTGGAAATGTTCTCACGACACTATATTTGTCATCAAGCATCGTGGTGCCCGGTCCGCTGCAGCAGAGGCAGCCTTTTCTTCTTCCCTTGTTTTCACTTGGTCTCTATAAAGAAGTCGTGGTTGGCCCTCCCAGTCTCCTAAGACATATTACTTTTTGATTGATATGAAAAAAGCTAGGACTTCGCTTCGTTGTTCTTTCTTTCTTATGTATGGACCTAACTCATTGAAATGAAGAAATGCCTTGACCCATTGAGCAACGAGTCTAGTGCTTATTAACGCGAGAGTCGGTACGAGTGAGTTTTGGAGCGTAGAGCAACGTGAGGGCGAGCCCCCATTATGTAGCTTGGTCTTGCATTGCTCCGTTCAATGGTATTGATTCTGACCAACTAATCCCAAAGAGCTGCGAGCTAGCGAGGCGGGGTTGGTTTTGAAACAAACGTGAAATAATAGAGTCTTCTTCATTCAAGCTTTGAAACATCCGCCATTGAGTCTCTGCACCTATTGCACCTATCAAAATGTGCACCCGGAGCCCTACCCCCCTAAGAAGACAACTCAAGACGACTGGCCACAGTTTGCATTCGTTGTTCCGGGCCTTCGATCGTGCCCTCATTGACAACTATCTTCAACCCCGCATTCCTTGCACTAGGAAGCGCAAGCCCCTCCGGGACCTTGTGAATTTTTTCTTGGGTGCTTTCCACCTCTTTACCGCTATAAAGTTAGGGGTTGCGGACTCAGTTGGTGTTGGCAGTGAGCGTTATCACGCCTGGACATCGGGGCTCCACTTTGCCAGACCTGCCTTATAGGAGAGTGAGGTCTCCTTTACTGTTAGAAAGTAGCCCCACTGCTTTAGTTTAGGGATCGAAGCTAGACTAGATAGAAAGAGTTCCTTTCTTTTCTATTGTGTTTTTTGATACTAAGCCTCCTTCGTCGGCTTCCTCTATCTGTGTTTAACAGCGGATATGTGCTCTTTTTGGTTAGCTCTAGTAGGAGAGTCGGAATACCCGGCTTTAGGCGGCATCAGCCTAGCGTTAGGGTAGGGGCTGTCGGAAGAGAGGTTGCTTGCTTCCGGGGTATAGCAAGAGTTACGGGAATGATTTCCCTTTTTTCTGCTTTTTCCTCGTATCGTAGGATCCTACGTTGTTGGAAGAGAGGTCTTGTTCTTTACTGTTCTTTGAATGGATTGGAGCCATAAGCCTGCGCCTACTAGCGACGTTCCCGGTCGTTGAGCTTCCCTTCCAGTTAAGAATCCCCTTACGCCTGGGAAACGGACATGGCTTTGCATTCGACTCATCGTAGAAGAGCGATACAGAAGAAAGAGGAGGACCCAGCGCGGATACGACGATTGAAACGGACCTCCTTTAGAACTTCCACGAGAAGTGTCTTCTAAGTACGAGAAAGAGAATATAGAAATGAATGACTAGGAGTAGTAGTCGTAGTCGTATGTCCTCGACTAGTTGTTGGATTTGCCACTTGGCCCCTTCTTTAAAGTCGTATTTCCCATGGGGAGTTGGTTTAGTCTTCCGGGGCTGTGCCCTTTATGTAATGCCTTACTTCATGGCTTCCTTTTCACTCAGTCATAGCGCTTGCTTGCGCGAACGGTGCTTGGTAGCCGTCCAATCGAATCATAAAAGGAGCAAACTAGGGAGAAACGTGGGCCGAAGACGCTGTGTGGTTTACAAAGTCGAGTACTTAATCTTCTAATAGTGGATCTGGCTCCTGTGGCTTTCTCATTCATTTTTGGCTTCACACTCACGGCTGCCTTACCTGCCCGAATGCTAACTATCAAACAAACCCCCTACAAATTTTTTATTCTCCTTACCTTTCGCGACTTCCTGCCACCTGTGCTAAGACGCTTTCGTTGTTTTCTTCTTTCTTCTTCGCTTCGCGCCTATCTGTCTTTTTTGACAAGCCGGACATGCTCACTAAGCGTAACGGAGTGAGTGCTCCTCCGCCCTCACGTTGCTAAGGGCTCTTAACGAGACCTGCTCTGATCTCGCGATCAATAGAATGAGAAAGTCTTTGTGACTGACATGACCATACCATAGTACTCACAATAGACAAGCATTACTTCTTTCCAAGTGAATCTAGATTCAAGAAGGAACCTACACAAAGGGAGGTTACATACCTATTTGATCAGTGCTTCCGGCCCTATTAGTAGTCCAATAGCTTGGAGTAGTGGTGGCATACAAAGAGGTGCTTTTGCGGTCAAGTGAGAGTGAAAGAGAGAGAAGCGCATTGAGTGAACAAACTGATAGGGCAGAAGCAACGGATAGGACCTAAGTAAGTGGCCTACTCTACAATGACCTGGGAGACAAGCAAGGGTACGGCGGAGTCCCTCTTCTAGTCATCATGGACTTTCTTTTCTCTAGGGTCCGTCTCTTGAAAAGCTGCTCCGAACCTATGATGGGCTCACCACACACAAAGAAAGGCTTATTGAAAAGGAGGACGTCCGAAGAGGAGCTGACGCTTTCCCTAATTTTTCCAAAAAGCCAAGTCACTCGCTTCGCGCCTTCATTGCTTAGGGCTAGTGAATCAATAAAGAAGAGTACTCGCTTCGCGCCTCAATCGCTTGCTTGTTGCCTTAAGGTATCATTAAAACGATATCAGAAGAAGGTTATGAGAGATAGATTACTCTTTAAGAAGACAGTATGGATTTCATTAAGGAAAAGACTTGTTGATTGAATACTTTATATCAGGTTCTCTTTATGGCTTTTCTTTGATTCGCTTGCTTACAGATAGGTATTCTTTCTTGAATGAATTAGCTTACTTGCTTAGGGCATTGTTTCTCATTATTCATACTTGAGAAAGACTACTCAACATGCTGAGAGAACTACTCCCATGAACTATAAGGCTCTCAGTCCTGTGGCTTGCTTGGTGCCTGCTTGCTGGTATGGCTCGCTTAAAAAGGCGAATACGCTCTTTCTTTGTTTGAAAGCTTGATCGTTGGTAAAGCTTTTTCGTTGCTAAAGGAGATCAAAGCGAGACTTTCCGTCCCGTTACCTCTCTTTTTAGGGATTATGATCCGCAACTGGCACACCATAAAGAATAGGCTTTTGGCTGAAAAGAATAAGAGCATTGCCTCGGTATACAACCATTCCATATTCATTGCCTCCTCGTATTACGTATTAGAAAAGGTAACCAGATCTCCTCACTTGAGTTCTTTGTATTGGGCTCGCTCGGTTCGTCTGTTCATTGGAGGAAAGCGTTTATGGAGCTTCATGGATCAGCCCGCTGTCCTTCTGTCTCTGATCCCCAATATGAGTGATACCAAGATTGCTGACTGGAGTGCCACAAATCAGCTGGTCATGTCATGGCTTCTCAATGCAATTGAGCCTACAATTGCTACCAGTCTGATGTTTATGGCATCGGCTAAATAGGTATGGTCTTATCTCCATGATCTTTCTTCCTGAGGAGCTAAGATATTCCAGCTTGAATAAGAAGTTCCAAATCTTAGTTAGGGGGATATGACTATTGCTGAGTACTATACTAAACTTAAGACCATATGGTCAGAGATCTTCTTATATCAACCAGTTCCTTCCTGCATTTGTGATTGTTCCAATGCCCAAGGAAAACAGAGGTTATGCAAAAGTGCACTTCTCCTTTTTCACGTAGAGCAGGTTTTCCCTCAATGTAGAGGCCTTATGAGTTCCCTGGGTACTCCCCAGATCGCGAGTACTGATAGATATTGGGTCTACCCATCGGCCTTCTCTAATAGGGCACTCAATCAATCCCCAATCGATCTATCAATCCTTAGATTCTGAATTCGCCTTTCGGGTTCCTCTAACAGAGAGCCAATCGATCGCTCGCCAGTTGCGAGTTGCGAGCTGCTCTTTCTCTTCCTATCACTAGGTCGGTCCGTCGGATTATAGTGCTCGACGATTCTATTAGTCTGGTACTGGTATCCTTCGGGAACGAAGAATTCGAGTCAACGGGAGAATCGATCAATCGCCCCAGGTGTCAGGCTATCTCGTTTCAAAGTATGACCGCGGTCCTTTCCTTGGTTTAGGGATTAGGGTCGTGTGCTCTATCCGAATTTCAGGTGTGCTCTTGTGAGTGGTAGTGTGTGTTGTGCCAGAAGGGGCGTATCAAGTAGGTGATTCAAATTTTTTCTTTATAGAAAGAGAGAGTCGGAACTTTGGAGAGCTATCGACCCTTAAAGACGGGTGGAATGTCAGGGACCACTTAGTCTCATCGAAGCTATGAAAGCCCAGGCCGCGCCGTGTGACGGACATTTCAATGGTAGAGCTCTCTTCCTTTCTTCCCGATTCTCAGTGACACGAATTCTTGCTAATCCAGAGAACTGCTTGACGTAATCCGTCGGGTTCAGGCTCGTGCGACGCCTAACCTATCAAGCTGGAGCGAAAACAACTGACCGGAAAGCTTTCTCTTGCACGTGTACGGACAACCAAAGAATTGCATTGCATATGTAACGGTTTCATCCGCGACGACTGATCTAAGAGTATAGAATAGAGGGTGACGCAGGTGGAATAATAAAGATAGGAAAGAATGTTCCCTACCTAACCGTATACTAAGAACTATAGGGTGGAGGACGGCATAGAGAAGACTAACACTAGCCGAACAACCAGTAGAGCGGGGATAACGTACGAAACCGATAGTGAGAGCTAGCTGAGCAATAGCACAAAAAAGAGGTCACGTTCGAACGGTAAGCTACAACTAAGAAATATGTATATAATATAGAAGAGCATTTCCGCGGCCTGTAACACAATCGTTTCGGATCCCCGATACCATCAGATTTTTGACCGTAAACAGGCTATTCAATCGAAACTTATTCTTCTAGTCTAGATTTGATTCCAAAGTCTTATTAAGTTGAAAAGAGGCATCTGCCTCGGTAAGAAGATATCCCGATAGATGGAAGACTAGAAAACCAATTACTTATATAGAATCAAGGGCTCCCTTCTCTTCTGCGGAGTCATATACTTAAGACTTTTGAAGAATGACCCGACCCGGCCACAAGAAGACAGACAGAGTGGCGGGGCAATGGTACCAGACGTTAAGGAGAGAGAAGTTAGTTGGTCTCGATGAGAGCCCAGGCGAGTCTCGTGTGTGATAGTCTGACCCGGATTAAGGATATAGTTCCCTTCGGGTTAGGGTTCCAAACCTGCCCTATCCCTTAAAGCCCCAGAGCTCGAGGTCTACTTCTACCTAGATACATACAGCTTGCCTTACCACCATTTCAGAGCCAAGCCTCCTTTTCTGATAGAGGTTCTGAAAGAAAGAAAGAGATTCATTTTCGGATCGCCTAATTCAATAGCTCAAAAATAGGTGGAGTTCGCCCTTTGAAGCATAGTTAAGTGTTGCAACAGGGGGGTTGTTCAACGAAGAGAAGCAAACAAAGTCTCCATACCAACATTGAAGGCTTCGCAGCTATCCAGAAGAGAGCCTTACTCTATAGGGGTGCTAACGCTTTACTAATATAATATAAAGTAAAGGCTCTTCTTCTGTTCTAGGAATCTAACTAATCTATACTACTACTAACTATAGTCAGACTAGGTCTTCTAGAGTGAACTAGCCTAGTATAGTTTCTCATTTTTGTGCTACTAGAACCATAAGCCGCACTATACTATACTTGACTGAACCTCCTTACGCCGGTTCAAATAAGGCAATAAGAGAGGACTGACGCGTCAGCTTCGAGGGCGTCTTTTCCTCTCCCTAGCGGTCGAGCCTGCTTACGCATCCTTAAGCATTTCTTTTTCCATATAAGGTCAGGGAAGAACCTGAGGGAAAAACCGCTTTATTACAAATAAATTAGAAGGAAGAAAGGAGAGGACGGTGCTTGTCTTATAGCAGTTCCACTTACATCAAGTTCCTCCAGATAAACGTAAAGCCAGCTAAAAACATATTTGTTGGCGAGAGAAAACCAGGAAGAGGAACTACCCCGCCCTTAGTCCTTTCCGTGGCGCGTGCCGGCGCGTCTGCCGGCGGGTGACCATGGAGCTGTGAGTTGATCTTTCGATCTCCTTCACTTCTTAACCTTCCGTGCACTTCTGTTCTTTCTTGTTTCCGGCCCCCCTGGTCTTCACCTAATTGTGGAAGAGGGGAGGTGAGTTGAGTATCAACTCTCTCTCTCGCGCCTTTCTTCAGCTTGTTCCTGTTTGTCTATTCGGGACGGGGCAGGCAGCTCACATACATGAAGAGAAGAAGAGAGGGGGGGTTCCTTGATATTAAGGTGTCAAGGCGGTCGAAGAAGGCCACAAGTGGAAGCAACCGATGCTTTGGTCATTCAGTTGACTCCTTGCTGCCAGTCCGTGCTTGCTGTCATGCTGGCAAAAACAGGGGTTTTACCTACTATTGGATTTGAACCAATGACTCTCGCCGTATGAAAGCGATACTCTAACCGCTGAGTCAAGTAGGTCAAGCTGAGTCAAGTCAGAGAAAATAGACCCCCATAAGAGAAAGCCGCGCAACCAGAGTTCCCCTTACTATACAAGGGGGGGGGGCGGAGCGCTAAGAAAGAGAAAGCGTTATCACTATACGAAATGAAGTAGCGGCTAGCACGCTAAGATCAACCACTTGGAGAGCGTGGAGCCTTTCTTTCTCGGTCGTCTGTCTTAAAATAAGTGGATCCGATTCATGCGGTCGTTCTCTGCTGCATTGGTGTTTTCACTCCCCACTCTCCACCATAACAAAATGTTTCCACTATATCTCAGGAGTAGTCAAAGGAAGTACGGCGGGTCCAAGTAGGAAAAAATTCACTAAGAAGTAGGGCATACAACAATGGATCAATTCATTCAACAAGATCCGTTCGGATCGGACCAGGATGAATGGGATTCGAGGAACCTAGATAGGCACACTCTCAGGAAAGGCCCGGTCTGTAGTTCCCATGTCCCCATTGGGGAGACAATCCAGAGGAAGAACGAGGAGATCACCCATCGCTCATTGAATTGAAGAAAGAAGCTCACTCAGGAAAAGCATCCACCCTTATTGAGCTACTTGAGCTACCAGGGACTCGAAGGTATCCAGCTTATTGGCATGAACTAATTAGATCCCTTAGGGCAAGGAAGTTCTCGGCGAGAAGACCTAGCTCAGTCATATGAGAAAAGAACCGTAGGATATTGAAACAAGAAGGTAATCCCTGGCCCATCCCTTCTATGGGATTGGCCCCTTCTTCAAACTCTTTTTCATAGAGAAATCTCTGATCAACGATAGAACAAGATCCATTTTGCATCATATCTAAGGGATTCCTTGGTTCGGGCCGAAGAAGCAAGATCCATAATACGAAAAAGAAAATAATACGAAAACAAAAATGAGAATGAGAAAGAAAAGGAATGAAAGGGCAACTCTGAATCTGCTAAAAGTCTCTGCCTTTAAAACAGCACATATTACCGCCGGATCTCATAATTTTGAATAGCCTCTTGAACCCGCTTAAACGGCCTGCTTTGGCTAGGATTATTCTCTAATTGAGAAATATAAGTCGCATATGTATGTTCACTCGGGAGCTTATTATGTGGGTAGAGCGAATACTCACGGATCTCCCCGCGTTTTGCGAAAAGAAAATCGGCGTCATGGCCGTAGATATGGAGAGCCCGCTCCAGCCTTTCATCGATTTCACACTGCATGGCGACGAGAGCTTCTTTCTGGGGTTCCGATATCTCATTTTCGGTCCAGAGCAAGAATGATGAAAGCTTATAGTAAAGCTCCACCCTCCGCTCGTTGTACCCCATCAGAGGCGGTTCCCGTTCCAACGCAGCCCATATATCGTCTTGCTGCGGAATTTTCGCCTGGGGCGGCTCCACGTGCAGACACAGCGTGCTGTTGAGGTTGAACAGCAGGAGCGGGAAGCTCGGGAGAAGCCGCGTGTCCAGATCCAGACACGCTTAGAACCAGAATGTAGGCTAAAAAATGAAACAAAGAATTTCGTAGAAGAGGAACCAGAATGAAAGTTCCTAAATAAAAAAGAACATAAAAAAGTATTAGTAACCAAGTCATCCTTCTTTTTCGAGCAAAAAGCACTCGATAGAGAAGGGTAAGGAACAAAATAACAATACAGAAGATACCTATTCCTGAATAGCGGCAACCGATAACAAGAACCGATGCACTTATCCGCTGCGCGCTTATCCGCTGTTCTACCCACTGTTCATCGAGAATGAGGGGTTAGGGTTTTTTATAGATTCGACTGACTCTTCATTCATTCCTTTCCAATCCAGTCAATCCCTTCATTGATTCGGAGGAATACATTTCGGGGACCTCAATCCAAATCTGGTATCGATCCATCTAGCTCCTGTCGGGCTTTCGAATTCATTAATGGCAGTACAATGCGCCTGTCTTGCTTTCCTATCCAGTACTGGAAACTACTTATAGATAGGCACACTAGAAGGAAGGGAAGGCCCTCCGCTTGATCTTCTCTTGCTCTTGCTCGAGTCCTAGGAGCTCGTCCTCCAGACGGACCAGTCTCGTACTTTATATTTTCTTTTTCTCTTGCATAATGTGACCTACTCTTTCTTTTAGGCAGGGGAAGACCCCATAGAGGGAAGACCTTGGAGCAGGACTCACTTCGATGGAGGATTCGGAGTTTCTTCCAACAGCTCTTATTAAGCAATTACTCTAAAGGATGTGCATCTTTGGCTAAATAG
>Ga0139314_100082_pt1 | contig 17150 bp, 14 predicted proteins | sample In2P11_FD_99376 | JGI IMG/M metagenome (GOLD analysis project Ga0139314, IMG submission 99376)
CTCTTTTTTCTTCTCTTTTTTTTTTAGGGACACATAGGTTGCCTTAGGAGAGGTTTTCAACCTTCCTACCTACCCTGGGAGCCTTAAGGGAGGTTTTCACCAAGGGATCCTTTTTTTTTTTTTTCACTCCTGGGCTCCCTCAAGGAGGATTTCAAACCAAGAGAGGCCACTTATTGTATTTTTTTCACAAATAAAAAAAATTTCAAAAATTCTGTGACTTGGAAACTAGTACACTTCCAATCACGTTTGCCTCCTTGCTAATGGTGTTGATGAACTATTCCTTGGACAAAGGTATTTTGTAAGCCTTCAACCTGTATCCATTGACAAGGAAGGGAATACCTTCCTGATCAATGGTTCTGATTTGAACAACTCCATTATCATGGCACTTTTCTATCAGGTATGGGCTTAACCACCTTGTCATCAATTTTCCTTTGAAGTCCTTGAACCTGGAGTCATATAGCAGAGCACAATCCCCTTCTTGAAAAACCTTGTCCTTGATGTTCTTGTCATGCCAAACCTTCCTCTGTACTTGGATAACTTCAATGTGTAGGAGGGCCTGCATTCTGAATTCATCTAGGCCATTTAGCTGGAGCAACCTCTCTTGTTGTGCCTTTGTAACAACCAAATCCAACTGTGATGCCTTTCTCAAGGTGTTGTATTCAAACTCAAAGCCTTCTTTCCATAGGCCAAGTCATAAGGAGTCAAACCAAAGTTGTCTTCAAAGCTGTATTGTAGGGCCAGGTGGCCTCCACTAGTATGTCTGACCAATCCTTTATGCTACTTCTCACAACCTTGGTGAGGATGCCTTCTAATGCATGGTTGGTGATTTTTACTTGTCCATTGGCATGAGGATGATAGGCAATAGATGTTTTGTGCTTTATCCCATGTTTCCTTAACAAACTTTCGATCATACGTGATGTGAATTGATCTCCTTCATTAGTGACTAGCTCTCTAGGGCACCTAAATTTGTAAAACACATTTTCCCTCAAGAACTTAGTTACTTTCTCCTCTGTTGCTACCTTGACAGCCTTGTTCTCAGCCCACTTTGTCAAATAATTAGTGCATACAATTATGCACATTTTCTACCTTGATGGTGGATCAATTGGCCCAATGAAATCCATGCCCCATTGTCAAATGGCTCTAAATCCACCTAAGGTTGCAAGGGAATTTCATCCTTGGGAGTAGGTTTCCCCATCCTCTAGCACTGATCACGTTGACTGGTGTACCTTCTTGCATCTTGGTGGAGAGTGGGCCAATAGCAACCAACTTGCAATATCTTGAAAGTTGTCCTCTTGGCGGAAAAGTGACCTCCACAAGGCCCATCATGACAGGCTAAGAGGATATCAAAGACTTTCTCTTCCCTAACACATCTCCTCAAGATTTGATTTGGGCCTAGTTTGAAGAGATTTCCCCCAATCCAAGTGAATGGGGCGCTCTTCCATACAATCTTGCTCTTCTCCTTGGATGACAAATTTGGAGGGAACTTTGCAACAACTAGGTAGTTGGCTATTCAAACAAACCATGGAGAGAAAACTGAAATAGAAAATAGGTGTTCATCTGGAAACTAGTCATCAGCCATCCCTTCTTAACCTGTAGGAAAAGCAAGCCTAGACAAAAAATCTGTAACTACATTTTCTTTACCTAGCTTATCAATGATGGTTAAATCAAACAACTGCAATAAAAGCAACCATATAATAATTCTAACATTCACATTAGGCTTGTTCATTAAGTACTTGATAGCAGCATGGTCAGTATGCACAAAGGTTTGATAATCAGTGATGTAGTGTCTAAATTTATTCAAAGAATGGACAAAAACTAGGAATTCCTTCTCAGTCACAATGTAATTCAATTCAGCCTTAGACAAATTTTTTTCTAATGAAGTAAATGGCATAAGGAAACTTGTCATCTATCTGTCTTAGAGCTGCTCCTACAACTTTATTAGATGCATCCACATGGATGTGGAAAGGAAGAGCTCAATTTGGGCCCCTAAGTATGGGTGTGGTATTCAACTTATCCTTCAATATTTTCAAGGCCTCTTGGCAACTATCTGACCAACAAAATTTAGAGTCCTTGACCAGTAGTCCTGATCTGTTGTTGAATGTTGGTTTTGTTGTGCTAATATCAACTTTAGAATTAAAAACATTTACTTATCATTTGCTTCATGTGCATAGGTTTCCTTTATGGTGTTTGTGAATGAATAGGTAAATTTTTTCAAGTTTTATGTCAAATTCATGAGAAAAAATAACATGAAAGTAAAGTGTCAAACAACAACAAACAAACGTACAAAAAGCCATCAAAATGAACACTTAACACAATGTTTTGATGGAGTTCACCCCTCTTGGGCTACATCTCCTTGGTCCAGCTTCCATGGCTTGGGCCTCTATATTAGCTCAAAATGGAAAAATTTCTATTTATAATGCTCTATTACTCCGAAAACCTGCTACAATGTGCTCAGAACATCAAAATCATCTAGGAATGCCTTTTCCTGAGCCCAATTTGGTCAAAAATTGCAAAATTTATGGCCAAAACAGTTTCTCCTAGGAATTCTCCACTAAAACTAGAGGAACTCCAGTTAACTCCGCTAAATATGGAGTTAATGCTGAATTTGGGGGGACTGTCAAACTTGCCGCCAAACTAAACTGCGCATTAACTAATGGATAATCTCGAATTAATTAACGTTAAACATGGTTAGCACTTAATCTGGCACGGTTATGGTAGCGCTAGCCACCAGTTTTCGTGGTGTGATCACATGGGAGAGGGGTGGCCACGGGGCTGGCCCTCTCTTCCCCCCAACCGTCAATGACTTACAATTTAAATAAAAACCATGACCCTTAAATGTTAAGTCATTTGTGTGTGGTGTAGTGGTAATACGTTGGAATCGTGCGGGTGAGGTCATGGGTTGGACTCTACTGACCTACCATAAAATTTTGTCACTGTGCCCCATTAATGTCCGAACTTTGGGGAGGTACACGTGGCGGCCTCCGTGCTTGCCACATGTCCCCTCTTCATTGGTCCATCCTCCACCAATAAGAAACAGCCAACTCATCAACCCGTCGACCAACCACAACATACCACTTGGCGAGATACCATTAGCCTTTGACTAACCCTTTGAACTACCCAGTCATCTGCCATGCTAGTAGTACGGACTGCTGATTGTGCAAGTGAATGTACCTTTTTTTTGCAAAATTCTTCTGTTTGGCAAAGCAGAAAGAACACAACATCTTCCTCATACGAACTCCGTTTTGAGTTAAACGAGTTGCATTGGGATCGTATCGTCGAGAGGGACATGATCGTTTAGGTTTTGAATGACTATGAGAACTTTGATTTTTGAGCTAAATACTGATCACCTTATCAAGTCCAAACAATGGTGAACTTTTTTGAAGTCTTTGATAAATCTCCTACAGTATCCAGCTAAGCCTAAGAAAATCCTAACATCCCTCTACTTTTGAGGAGTAGGGACCCTTTCATAATGGCAATTTTATTTGGGTCCACTTGTATTCCTTCTTGGGATATTGAATGACCCAAAACAATCCCAACATTCATCAAGAATTCACACTTCTTAGGACTAAGTGATAGGTTCATTTCAATGCACTTATTTATTACTTTCCCCAAGTTAAGAGAGACTCCAGGAAGTCACACCCATAGGGAGTGAATTTATTCATATATATTTCTACAGAGTCATGTACTAGCTCAGCAAAGATGCTTAGAACTGCCCTTTGAAAAGTGGCAGGGGCATTACATAATCCAAAAGGAAGGATCCTATAAGAAAAAGTACCCCAAGGACAAGTGAAGGATGTTTTATCTTGGTCCTATGGGCTGATCTGGATCTGATTATAACCACTGAATCCATCCAGGAAAGAGAAAAACTTATTCCCTACAAGGCCATCCAAGACTTGATCAATAAAATGTAGAGGAAAATGATCTTTTTTGGTGGCTTTGTTTAACTCTCTATAATCCACACAAATCCTCCATTTTCCATCCTTCTTTGGGACCAAAACTAGAGGGGACACCCACTCACTATCTGAGATGGGGTAAATGAACCTTGCATCCAACAATTTCTGCAAATCTACTTTCATTATTTCTTTGAGGGCTGGTTCATTCTCCTTTGAGATTGGTGCACTGGTTTGAATCCTTCCTTGATGTAGATGTGGTGAGTAAACACTGAAGGATGCACTCCCTTCATTTCCTTATAGTTCCAGGAAAAATACCATGACAGAGAACTCCAACCTGTCCATTAATAAATTATGTCATTTTGCAGGCTTTTGAAGACAGTGGCAATTGCAAAGCTACAGGGACATCATGCTCAATTTCATTCCATTTCTCCCTCCATCCATTCCATCTCATCCATTTCAACCATGTCCCTACCACTCATATCCATTGGTAGGCCTCAAAAATTAGTTTTTTAGCATTTTCTGGTGTGCTACAGGATGTCCTAGTGTTTCTACAGGATGTCTTGTAGCTGTTATAGGAAGATCTTGTATCACTACAGGATGTCCTCAAATGATACAAGAAATGGGACCCAATAAGAAAATCATATTGCATGTCTATTCTAGGTTGATTAGGAACCCTACAATTCATCAAACCACTCACCTATCACCTATGCATCCCTGATTCAAATTACCATACCCATACCTAGCTTAGTCTCATTCAAAAAACACAGTAAAATGTCAAAAAAAATTATAATAAAAAAAGGGAGACATGTCCTCCATTGCCACAGTCCTTCACCACTCCATCAAAGCTCTATTATCATCCTCCAACCCCTACACCACTTTCCACCATCCCTCTAAAGAAAAAGACCTTCAAAAGGAAGAAAAAGGGGCTGCTACGAGTTTCCTGTAGCAGCTACAAGATCTCATGTAGCAGCTTGTGCCACTATTGAAAATAGCTTGAAGCTCAGTTCATCTACCCAATTAGAGTAAGGAAGAGTACCGTCATTTATGGGAACCTTGTTCTTCGTAGCAACACTCCATGGTAGCAGAAGTAGCAAAAGGATATCAAGCACCTGCATGCATGAACAAGACAAGCAGACAGCTATAGCAAGGAAGCACTTCCCTAAGCAACAGCATAGAATTCAACTACTCCAGCATGCACTAATGAGAAAAAGGTAGGCTCAGGTATGGTAACTTACTTAGCTCTTCCCTAGGTACAATATGATGAAAAATTTGTAAATTTCGAAGAAAGGCATTTTTTATAAGCTAGAGGTGGCCTATTAACTTGGCCACCCTAAGCTTGTGATCAAAAAGTGATCATTCAGTCAACTTGCCACATAAGGATTGCATATCAGTGGGAATCAGTTAGAAAGGTGGTCAAAATCAGTGAAAAGGGAGTGGGTGATGATTATGAGGAGCAAGTGAATGATCACCAATGGTGGACCAATGGTCCCAATTAGGAAATCTCATACTACTGCCATCTAGCACAGTGCTCCGAGCCTCGACCATAAATAGCATAAAAACCCCAAACTTTCATGAATTTTTCACTCATTTCGAAATCAAGGAGATAGGGACCATCTTGGGAATCCATCGAAAAAGTTGAACCCTGCTTTCGCCATCCTACAGGAAACAGCCACAGGAAGTACAGAAACCTACAGGAAGCTACAGGAAACATTGAAATTCCATAGGAAGTCTTCAAGGGTGTGCCTAGGGTAAACTTGCTCCTCAATTGCCATAATCCCAGGCATTACAACGAGAAGTAAGTGGCCTATCTCTCCTTTGTTCATGTTCTTCGTAAGTGATACACTCTGCACTATCTTAGTAATTACAGTCACCTTGGGAATTAAAAAGAGTTTGGGAGTATAAAAGGAAAATTTTGTGGATATAAGGAGTTGTAATAATTGCAATCATCCACTAAAAAATTTAGCTCTCAGCTACCCTGAAATTCATATTGAATTTATCCTACAAAACCTGCTGCATTTAGCTGAAACCAGAGGAGAAAATGGAAGGGGGATTCAATAGAAGAGATCCCATAGATACATCAAGAATTCACCTTCATCCCCCTTTGGTAGACATCTTCATAAGGCATCACTAGTTAGGCTTCTTTTTTCTCAAGTGATATGATGATGATATAACTTATGAGCTTTCCATGGCACTAAACCCTCAAGCAAGAATAAGTGCTACCATTGTGCTCAGAGGGTTGTCCATTACCATCAATCCTGAGTTAATCAGTAGAGTGACAACTCTTCATTATTTCTTACCATGGGTAAATTTCTTATTTTAACTTTTTACATTTACAAGAATTCTCACTTTTATTATAGTTTTAACCCATAAATTAACCAAGATATAGAATGGGTTTGATTTTAAAAAGCCATTGTATTTTAATTTTCTTATTTTAACTTTTTACATTTATTAGACTTCTTACTTTTGTTATAGATTTATTTTATAAATTAATTGTAGTTTATAAATTAACTAAATTATAAATTAGGTTTGAATGTATAAATGGATTAAGTTTATATTATAAATTAATTAAATTATAAACTAGGTTTCAATCTATTAATGAATTAAGTTTATAAAAAATAAAATAAAAGTTAGGGTATTGGAAAGTACAAACTATACAATTAAATATGTAAATTTCACAAATTTTTATTATATTTAAAGTAAAATTGATTAAAAAAACATATTAAAAATAAATAAATAATTAAATAGAAACATAATTTAAACTACAATTTCTTTAAATGAATTGATCATCAAATTTGTATTAATATAATTAGTAAATACTTTTATCTTCTTGACTTTTTTTTTACAAGATCGGTTACTGATATATTATAAAACAACAAGAGGGGAACTAGGTCCCAGTACATATGTAGAGGGGAGGACAGTGGGATTGGAGCAAAATGGGAACGCAATCCCTTCTCCCAAATCACTGCTTAAGATTCTTAAAATTTGAAATACATAACGACTATATTGTCAAATGAACTGCCCTAACAATGAACAAAAATTACATTGCATAGGAAGTTGTCAAAGGGGTCACCAAAACTGATTAACATAATCATCTAGAGGCTTGTCTTTCTTGTCGCTGAGCTTGGTCGAGGCTTCACCTTGTTCGCTTTGATTCAATGTCTTTATGTATCTTATTGCTTCTTCCAGATGTTGACATTTTTCTTTTAGCCCTTCGGTTTCTGCTTTCTGCTTCTCGAATTTCTTCGTCTTGGATTTATTTTCAGACTCCACTTCAGCCTTGAGCTCATTGAAATATTTGATGAAACAACCGATCATGAAGCAATTTGCCTTGCAGAGTGCGCAGTTGTTGTTGCTCTCAATCTGATCCAAAGGGTTGCCCGACATATTGGAGGCAGGGGGGGAACTCTTCTTGTCCTCTTTACTGTTATGTGCCTGAGATCTTCTGAATGTGAGTGGGCAGCAAGCAACAATTCTAAAGTTGTTGTCCGAAATTGTCCCTTTGAATAGAAGTCTGCTGCAAAACAAGAAGTGCTTGGAAAGCAAAACTTCGCTAGAGGCTGGCTGATGCAGATGCCTATAGGAGAGGGCTTTTGGGAGGGAGGGTGATACAACGAGGAAGTGTAAGCCTGATAAGGGGGCAGAGACTAATGGCAATGAGGGGGGGAAAACAGAGAGAATGGGAGGAGGTTTGGAGGAAAGGAGAGGGAATAAGCTGCATGGGACAGAGAATCTCCACTGGAAAAGCTTGGAAAGCCCTGAGCTCAAATGAAACCACAAGGACGAGCCAGATGTTAGCGTAAAAAATATAATGACAGATAACTGAGACTGCAATACCTCTACCGATGTACAAGAGGAAAGAGGAGTAGCTAATGCTCCTCGGCCACCTCCAGAAACAAACATTGCGACCTGTTGTGCACGCACTGCTAAGAGGCTTTTTCATATGTAGCAAACTTATCCTGGGCTGCTTGTTATAGGAGTTGTTGAGATATCCCTCGTGATCCTTCATGATAATTGAAACATTGCGCATTGTGTCATAGTTGATTCCCCTGCACTTAAAAAGATTGTTACCCACTTCTGTCTTGTCGTGTGGACGATATTTCTTATTCATGGGGATCCTCTGTCTGCTGCTCTGAACGAGAACAATTTTCCACTCTGCTCTAAGCGGATTTCCTTTGAAATTTGTGACTGTCATCTACTGGAGAACCATAATTTAGGACTGACTAGTACTGCGTTTTCTTTTTCCCATGAGAAATGATTTACCTAGTGCTTTTCCTTTGTTATGAACCATATCACCCCAACAGCCTAGTTATGGAATTGAATTTTTGTAGACAGCATTATTTTCTTTTTCTATTCCAACCTCTTTGTCCACTGCCTTATTGGCTAAGGCATCTGCTGCCTGGTTATCAACTCTTAGCACATGTTTATAAACCACTTTCCCTAACTGGTTGATATTCTCATTGATTCTCTGCTTTATCTTCTTCAAGGTTAGGTTTTTAAAGTCTCTTCCAGTCCATTGCTGCTATTATAATGGCAAAGTCTCCTATAATAATTAGGTCTTTGACTTGGAGCTTTGTGAGGAGGTTGGTTCCCATTAACAAGCCATAAGCCTATGCTCTATTGTTTGACATAGTCCCAAGCCCCCACTCGAATGTTGATATTATTTCACCTTGCTGATCTTGGATTAGCCCACCCACCCCAGCTCTTCCAGGGTTGTTCTTTGAAGCTCCATCAAAGAAGAGTTTGAAGTTTTTTGGTTTTTGATCCATTCCTCTACTTCCCTTTCATTTCCCCACAGCTTCCAATTTGCTTGTTTGTTTCAGACAATCTTTGGAATATAATTTTTGGCTAGGCCATTGAAGGGGATTTTATTGTACCAACCTCTTTCTACGTGTGTCCAGTTGGTTTGATCAGGGGGAGGCAAACTTTTGGCGTTGATCATTTCCGCTATATTTTGGCAAGAATAGTCCTTGTACTTGGTTTTTTGCCCTTGAAGATGCACCTGTTCCTAGCCAACCAGATGTACCAGCAAAGAGTGAGTGGAGGGCAGACACTTCCAAACACTTAAGATGGTTGCCTTATTTCGCTTTGCATGGGGATAGTTGTGCGCCCAATTTTTGAATAACGAAGACAGCTACACAATTGAATCAATATTCATTTCAATGGGGTAGATAACCTATTTCCAGCACTGTCTAGCTATGTGGCAATTCAGAAAGAGATGATGGGAGCTCTCTTCTTCAGCAAGGCAAAGAACACATATTGACGGCCCATGGATGCCCTTTTTCCTCAAATTATCAGCAGTAAGAATCCTTCCTTTTAAAAGGGTCCACACTAGGGGTGATTTTAGGGGCGAATGTTCGCCCTTTGGCGAAATTAAGGGGTTTTAAATTTTTAGTGGGCGATTATTTTGTATCATAGTACATTTTTACAAATCACCTCAAATAGTCCACCTTCTTTTAAGGGAGAGGGTAAAAAAGGTAAATTTAGCCCTTGAAATTAGGAGTTATAACCTTCCATTAGCCCATTTTCAAGAATAGGTTTTATTTAAGTGAATCCATTCGCTCATTTTCAAGAATAGGTTTTATTTAAGTGAATCCTATGGTCCAAAGGCCCAAATACCATATTTGTAAAAGAGGTGTGGTAAATTAATAAAAATATAAATAAATGAGAAGTATGGTAAATAAATAAAACATTTTTTATATTTACTCCGTAAGTCACCTTATATACATGCAAGGGTGTAAACAAATAAAAATATAAGTAAAGTGGAGGTATGGTAAATAAATAAAACGTCTTTTTATACTTACTCAAAAGGTATGGTAAATAAATAAAAATATAAATAAACTAGATGCATAGTAAATAAATAAAACCTCTTTTTATATTTAGTCCATAACCCTCATTCTATTTATGAAGGCTTAAGAAAGAGGTTTTATTTAAGTGAATCCTATGGGCCAAATACCATATTTGTAAAAGAGGTATGGTAAATTAATAAAAATATAAATAAACAAGAGGTATGGTAAACAAATAAAACATTTTTTTTATATTTACTCCATAAGTCACCTTATATTTATGAACACTAAAAAAATGCGTTATATTTAGGTGAAACCTATGGGCAAAATACCATGGACTAGATTGTTATTAATACCATGCAAAAAAACATTATTAACCCTAATATTAGTATTAATAAAAATAAAAATGGCACATGGTATTGACCCATGGTATTTACCAAAATGGCACATGGTATTGACCCATGGTATTCACCTAGAATGTAGCCTATTTAAATGGGGGAATTAAACCAGCATAGATCCATCTTTACTCTGGATTTACTAACCCCCGAGAGGTATCAAATATCCTGATATGCAAACTAGCATAGAGTGAAAAAATATTTGATCCAATCAAGAGTAAAAATGGAAGTTATAATTTAATGTATGTTAAACATTTTAGCTTGGTTAAAATAAAAATCAACTATTAATTTTATTAATTTTTATAAATTACTAATAGTAATTTTTAAGCTCCAGGTTTATGATAACCCATGGTATTGACCCATGGTATTCATGTGAGCATAGACTATTTAAAGGGGAAATTCTATCATCTTAGATCCATCTTAATTCTAGGTCTACCAAGTGCTCAGAGGGATAAATAGATTTCATCCCCCTAAGAGTGGTAGATGTGGAGTTAAGATGGATATAGCTGGTTTTTATGATAATGAAGATATTAAATAGACTTAGGAAATTATATTGTAAAAACATCTTAAGGTAAATGGTTAAAGCATAGACATTGGACAAGTATATTTGTATACTTCTGTTTTAAACTGAAACAAATCCAGAGCTAAAAGGAATGGATTGATTGCACTAGTCATCCTTCTATAACTTTCCAACATATGCTGGAGTAAACAGATTGTAATTTGGGTAATTTTTCTAATGGCAAATAGGAGCATACTTGTGTATTGGTGGTTACGAGTTCCCTAGAAGTGATGAATTTGAATTTTTTTTGGTTTTATATATAGTATTAGGTTTTTTCTCATGCTTTCTGTGAATGGCACGGGTGAATTTTATCCTACACCTACTAGGTTATCGATATGTAATTTCGGTAATTTTGATTTCAAAATATATTTTAAAGAAATGCAATGATTTCATTTGTGTATTCAATAAACACAAGATTTTATAATTGAGTAAAATATTCGCCATGCCTGGTGAGAGATTCGCCAAAAAATTATATATACATATCATATTATTGATAAATCGCCTTCCATTTTTCCTATATACCATGGAGATTCGCCCATTTATTATACATGTGAATTTAGGGGGGGTTCTTGAAATTTTCCCTGGTCCACACAAAGAACTTGACTTTCGGAAGGCAAGCATTCTTCCACACAGCAGTCCAAAGGCTCCACTTTTCGAGATTGCTATCATTTTGGAGGAAGTTGTAACCAGATTTAACAGTGTAGTCTCCTCCACTAGGATCCCAAATATAAGTATCCTTGTTCTGTTTGTTTATCGAAGCTGAGGCATATAGGAGTGCCTTCAAATCTTCCCACTGATCAGCAAGTCGATTTGGAAGAGTTGGCCTTTTCCAAGCTGTCCATCTATCTTGGTTCCACTCAGAAATAGAGAATAAGGAAAATATGCCCTTCTCCTCCATCTAGTCATGAAGGTCATTCAAGTTGTGATGTCCTTTTAATGGGGCTGCTCCCATGATTCTGTCGTTCCGGATGGAGGTGTTTTCTCCATTTCCTGGATTCTTTGAGAGATGATCTTTGATATGGGGGATGGATTTTTTAATAAGTCTCCAAATTTGAGTACAAGGGCGGTTCGGGATCAACCCATTAATCAGCAAAGACCTCTGGCCGTTAAGGTATTTCCTGGCCAAGGCATCTCCCCACCACTGATCCTGACCAATAAGCCTGCGCCAGACTAATTTTATACCAAGAGCTTTGTTTGTTAAATTTGGGAGATGGATAGAGATACCTCCATATTCGAAAGGAAGGGTGACTTGATCCCACCAAACCAAACTGAACTTCTTGGAGTCCTATCTTTCCCACTCCCCCCCCCCAACCAAAGGAAGCCTCTGATAATGAGCTCCATTTGTTTATGGATGCTAGCTGGAACTAGAATTAAAGCAAACTGGTATAAAGGCAAGGCCGAAAGGAGCGCTTTGATTAAGATAGTTCTACCAGCCAAGTTTAACCACATCATTCCCCAGCTTTGGATTTTCCCTCTTACTTTCTCAACTTGTTTGTTCCAAGTCTCTATCTTAATCCCTTCTTTGGCCAATGATAAACCCAAATATATGAAGTGACTCCAGTTTTGCTAAACTGGGATTTCCAGAATTTGGGAAATCCTTTGCATGATGTTGTTTGGCATATCCCAAGTGTATATTCTGCATTTTTTGTTATTCAAAAGATCTCCAGAGACAGCTAGAAAGTCATCTAACACCTTTTTGAACCTTCTAGCAATTATACTGGATGCTCCCCCAATCAAAAGGGTGTCGTCTGTGAAAAGAGAGAGATTAATTTCTTTAACACCTCTTGCAATTCTTATGCTTGTAATCTCTCTTCTCAGACACTGATTTTCCAGCTGTATACTTAAAGTTTCGGCCATAATTATGTACAGGAAGGAGAGAGCGGGCATCCATGCCTCAATCCTCTTGAGCTGCGAAAGTATCTGCAGGATCTGCCATTAATCAGAGAAGCAATCCATGGGTCGGAAATGCATGCTTCAATGATCCTAATGAACTTGTCTGAAATGCCAAATTTTTGTAATACTGCAGCAAGAAAATGATGGCCAACGCGGTCAAAGGCGTTAGCCATATCCAACTTTATAACCATTCCTCTTTCATTGTTTTGGACGCTATTGTGTATAGATTCTTGAATGAGGATTACATTGTCACTTATTTGCCTCTTGGAACGAAGCCCCCTTGATTTTCCGAAATGATACAAGGAATTATTTTTTTAGACGATTTGCCAAAATCTTGGTAATGATTTTATATGAGGAGTTACATAGAGAAATTGGCCTGAATCTATCAAAGGATATTGGATTTGGCTCCTTGGGGATAAGAGCTAGGCATGAAGTTTTAGTATTTTCCCCCACTTTATGCTTTTTGAAAACATTCTTGATCATACGTACTAGATCTTTTTGGATTGTCTCCCAATGGTTCTTATAAAAGGCGATGGTGAAACCATCAGGACTTGGAGCTTTTTTCGGATGCATGCACTAAACAACTTCCCTTATTTCTTCCGCCTTTACGTCCTTTTTGAGCTCACTGTTTTGCTGTTTGTTGACTTTGCTGCTAATTTGATGAATAAAATCAACATTGTCCACTTGTTGTTCCTCAGCTGTGAGGAGCGATTTAAAGTGGTGAAACGCTGCTTCGTTTATTTCCTCTTTCCCCTTGATTTCCTACCCTGCCACATGGATTTTGTTGATTTGGTTGCCTACTCGGCGAATCTTGAGGTTGTTATGGAAAAAGGTTGTGTTCTTGTCCCCAGCTTGGATCCAAAGACATATGGATTTTTGTCTAAATTCCTCCTCTTCATTTCTATTTTGTTGGTATAGAGCCGCAAATAGTTCTGCTTCCTGGGCTTTGTCTTGTTCAGTGACTTGTTGGCTTTCCTTTTCTTTGTTCCACTTCTCCAACTTGTCTTGCAATTCCGATTTACGGTTCTTGTCTCTTACAGCTTCTTCTCTGGCCCATGTTTTAATTTTTTTCTCTCACATTTTTAAGCTTAGTCTCCCATACATACTGTGGGGAGCCCAACACCTCTTCTTCCCAGCTCTGTTTGATCAAATTCCTGAACCTGTCCTTGCTGTCCCAAATTTTGTTGTACTTAAAAGGGATCGGACCCTGATTTTCCCATTTGTCCAAAATGAGCACAACCGGCTTATGATCGGACGTTGAGGCATGCACGATTTTTCTCTTTATGGACGAGAAATTTGCTGCGATATCCTCCTGGATCAAGATTCTATCAAGCCTTTCTTTTATGTTATGAATGCTCGTTCTTTTGTTGCTCCATGTGAATTTTCTGTTGTTGGGATGGATATCAAGAAATTTATGTTCAGCAATAATGTCCTCCAAGGCAGCTCTTGACGGATCTCCTATGAATCTGCCTCTCAGCTTTTCCTCTATATTCCAGATCAGATTTAGATCCCTCCCATTATTAGATTGTCAATCTGGGCGTTTTGTACCTCTTCTTTTAGAGACTCCCAACATAAGCCTTTGTCTCTATAATGATTCAGTGAGTATATATTTATAACCGTATATGTGATATTTGTATTCTTCTTTATTAGGTTTTTCCTCACCCAGCTGTTGTTGAGTTTTTGGCTGATAATTTTCCAGTTCCATTTATTCCACAACGTTCCAATGCCTCCTAATGCCCCATTTGAATCTGTTGCTATTCCTTCATAATTTTTTTGGGTTGCTATCAAGTTTTGAAATTCTCGGTTATTAATTTTGGTCTCTTGGATCATTAGAACATTTGACTATTCCTGCTTTATCAGATCTCTTGTTGCATTGAGTCTTAAGGCAGAACCCAACCCCCTGCTGTTCCAAGAGACCAAGATCATTATTTACTTGGTTTATGGTGGTTCCCCGCCTTCTCCTTTGGCTACGTTTTCTCCACACTCCCTTTCTGTTTGCCCAAGAAGGTGCCCATAGGTTGTTGAGTTCCGATAGCCATGTCCTTTGTTGCAGCCTCATCTCTAAGTTCCTTGTTGGATTTACTCCCAGTTTTTTTTTTTTATTATTCCATAGTATTGGATGTTTCTTTGATTTTGTTTCTGGTGAGGATTTTATCGATTGAAGGGGGGGGAGGCGAAAAGTTGGGGGGAGGGGAAGAAGCACTGGCATTAGCATTTGGTTGGGGAGGGGAGTGAGGAGATGGGGGGTCATCTTCAAGAAGTTCAAAGGGATTAGAAGATGGTTCAACCGGAGGAGCCGGGATGATGAGGGGGAGAGAGGAAGTAGCAGTGTTTTCATTTTCTTGAGGAGGGTTTTGGGTATTTTGTTTATTACTTGTTTTCTTCCTTTTCACTTGTTCCCAGTTATTTTCTTGGGTTTCTACATTCTCAACTATCTCGGCATCCTTAAGTTTGCTACATCTATTAGGGAAATGACCATAGTCATGACATACCTTGCATTTGAAGGGGATTTTCTCATAGTCCAGCTGCTGGATCTGTGTCCACTGATCCACCCTGAGTTTGATTGCCTCCGGGAGCCCTCTTCCCAAGTCTACTTCCACGCAGATCCTAGCGCAAGCGTGCATGTTGTCTTTTGGTTCACATCTATCAATATACTTTCCCACAGCATTCCTTATGGCTTTGACTGATTCATCCCCCCAGCAGTGAAGTGGGAGATGTGGCAACCTAACCCAAATCGGCACTGCGTTTGCTATGTCCATATCAAGGTCAAAGTCTAGAGACCACCTGTTTAAGTATAGGCCTCGCGAATCCATGAAGTATGGTCCGTTCCTGAATATAAGGTTCCTATCTTCTTTTGATTCGAATAGAAATGTGTAGTAACCCCTTCCATAGAACCTGATTGCAATTTTCCCATGTATATTGGCGCTCCAGTTTCTCTCCACCCATTTTTGAACTGCTCTAGGGGAGGGCCATAGACTTGTGAATTGCCCAACCAGTCCCCGTTCGGCCAGAGAAATGGTTGCTTTCCGAGGTAGAGTAGGGGGTAGGGCTATTTCAGGAATTTCATCAAGTTTTTTAACAAATTTACTTGCAACTGGTTTGGCTTTTGGGACTCCCTGATCGGCTATTAAGGAGGCGAATGGTGCTTCCAGGTTTGAATCACCATTCGGAGAAGGAAAGCCATTCCCCGACTGATGAGACATTGAGCAGAGGGAAGCTCGGCAACAGAAAGCTGCCAAGCTCTAGACAAGGGAAATCAGCACGAATGGAGCCCACCAGCAGGAGGCCAAAGGGAAGGAAGGGAGGCTGACTGCAGCAGGCTGCCAGGCAAGGCAGTTGCAGGAGGCAGGGGCGTGGCTAGGTCACGGGGTAGCAGCAGCAGCGCTCATATGCCTATAAAATTTTTCTATTCTTCTTGACTTATTAAGGTAGTAAAACTATGGTGATTTGAGAACACTTTTCTCACTTCTCTTCAAGCATATAAATAATATGTTTAAAATTTTCAATTAATTTCTTATTTTCGATAACACTAATATGCATATTAGTATGAGAAGATATTAATCATCAATTTATCGCGGGAGAGAGATCGCAGTATAGGGTTGATGTGTAGGTGTAATGTAAGTATGTAAATGTCGGCTCAATGAAAAAATAATTAAAGTTGAAAGTGATATGGGGGACAAGTGTAAACATTTCAATGTTGGCTCAATTAATAATAAAAAATTAAAATAATAAAATTCAATTTTTTATATTTTTATTACAATACCATGGCTTATCAATACCACATGCCCAAAAACTATAACTTATTTCACAATCAAAATATTTTATAACAATATGGCAAGATTCTTAACCATGGATATTCACTCCACTTTTACATTCATATTATGAACTTGTGAATAGCCTTTATTACAATACCATAGGCAAATATGATGGCTTATCAATACCACATTCCCAAAAATTATAACTTATTTCACAATAAAAATATTCTATAACAATATGACAAGATTCTTTACCATGGATATTCACCCCACCTTACCATGGATATTTGTTGTAAATATGCTTTGTTATAGTACCATCGACCAATACCATAGATTATCAATACCACATGCCCAAAAACCATAACTTATTTCACAATCAAAATATTTTTTAATAATATTTTTTTAATTAAATCTAAAAGGAAAAAGGTTATTTGAAATATATTTGAACCCTCTATCCTCACGACCAATAAAAATATTCCCATAGAAATTAAATCAAGGTTTCAATAAAATTAAAAATGAGAATACTCTTATCTATAAAGATGTGAAATTTATATAATATAAATAATATTATTAAGACCTAGCATAGATCTATCTTAACTAAGGATCTAAGCAATTAGAGAAAGCAAAGTGACTAACAATAATAGAGAAAAGATAGTGTATGATTCTTTTAAGTTTTTCATTATTGTATTTTCTTTAACATGATTGATCCAAAATATAGGTTTAATGTTTTATAATCAATTGAGGTTTTTTAATTTAGATACTTTCTTAAACACAATACAATGGGATCAAATTTAAGAGAGAGGGGGGAGTAGAGAGTGACAGAGTTGAGGGTAGAGAGAGAGTGATGAGGGAGAGAGAGGGAGGTGAGAGAG
>Ga0139314_100083_pt1 | contig 17139 bp, 15 predicted proteins | sample In2P11_FD_99376 | JGI IMG/M metagenome (GOLD analysis project Ga0139314, IMG submission 99376)
GTTCAGTTCGAGCTGGGCGGTGGAGAGTTTGATAAGCAATAGCACGAGCTCTCGTTCTTTCACCATCGATCATGCAAAAGTTGACTGACTTATCGATCAATCGTTTCTGTTCACCATCCAACCCCCCGGTATAGCTCAAAATTTCCGAGCAATTGTATGTGCCCGCCCTACGGCCCCCCCTAGGTTTTGATGGCAAAGGCCCTCCCCCTTCTCTGGAATTTAGATTGTGCAATTGTTTTTGTCCATACTTCTTCGGCAAACTCCCTATCATGCATGCAACTGTTTATGCTCATCCCGCCAATCTACATCATGCAATATGCGCACGACGCATAAGAGCGAAATGTTCCGTTCCCCCTACCTCCCGGTAACGCAAAAGGGTTGTTTATAAGGTTCTCCCTATCGGTTCGCAAGGTTATACCAGAATTGGTTACGGCGATCAGCCAAGGTCCCGGAGGGGCTTGCGCTTCCTAGTGCAAGGACCCGACAGGGGGCTCGACTGATAAGGACCTTTAGGTGCTCGACCATAAGGACCTTTAGGTGCTCGACCATTTTTTGACTTATTTGAGGGGCCAATAAGTAAATTGAATGCGTAAGCAGGCTCGACTGTTAAGGCCGCCATCACCTTTAGGTGCTCGACCATTTTTTGACTTATTTGAGGGGCCAATAAGTAAATTGAATGCGTAAGCAGGCTCGACTGGCCGCCATCACCTTTAGGTGCTCGACTGTTAAGGCCGCCATCGAGAGGATGCGCAAGCAGGCTCGACTGATAAGGCCGCCATCACCTTTAGGTGCTCGACCAAAAGGGAGAGGCCGCCATCACCCTTTAGGGGGCTCGACTGATAAGGACCCTTTAGGGGGCTCGACCATAAGGGAGAGGAGAGGAGAGGAAATAAGTAAGTCGCCGATTTTTCATTTGTTACGGTTATCCCAGAATTTGTTCAACTACGATAGTGCCCTTTTCCCCTTCTTCCCCGATACTGCTTGGGGGGAACCTAAACGAGAGAAGGGACGGAGTCACTCACTATTCATATGGTGAGGGTTTCTGTAGCGGCTCCCCAAAAACCTACTTAACGGAATTCATTCTAAGGAATAACCTTACGAATGGGGGTGTACGGGTCCCGAGAAATAAGCCTAAACATTCCGCACCCTCCTCTGTCGGGTGAGCCCCCCTTCCTGATTGGGGCTTTTCAAGTTCTAACTCAGGACCAGTCAGTAATGACTCGTATCATTTCGGTAACTAGATATAGAGTGGATAAGTAAATGATTGACAGAATAGGTACGGGAATGATTTCATCATGATAGAAATATCACTTTTCATGGCCAAAAGAGGATATTTGGAGGATGCGTTAGCAGGCTCGACCAAATTCCAGAGGATGCGTAAGCATGCTCGACTAACAGGAGAGGATGCGTAAGCATGCTCGACTAACAGGAGAGGATGCGTAAGCATGCTCGACTAACAGGAGAGGATGCGTAAGCATGCTCGACTAACAGGAGAGGATGCGTAAGCATGCTCGACTAACAGGAGAGGATGCGTAAGCATGCTCGACTAACAGGAGAGGATGCGTAAGCATGCTCGACTAACAGGAGAGGATGCGTAAGCATGCTCGACTAACAGGAGAGGATGCCCCCGGCAGGGTGAGGTAACGAACGCTCGACTAAAAGGAGAGGGCTCGACCGTCGAGAGGGAGAGGAAAAAAGGTACGAAGTTGCTTTCCCGCTGAGGGGAAGGAAGATGGAAAGATCTAACGGGAACCCTATGAACCCTTATTATATACGTAATTACGTATAATAAAGTAACTAGAGAGATAAGACAAAAAATGTTGCTATTATATATGTCATTACGCTCTCGAATCCAGTCATTCATTATATATGTAATTATGAGCATAGAGAAACGACTACTTAAGTCCTTTATATATGTAATTACGCCACTTGTGGAGTATTTCACGTCACACTTCCCAAAGCCCTCATTTATTTCCTCGACCTCGTAACCTCGGCCGAGTCCCTACGGGCCTAGTCCTTTTGGCTTCAGCCAGAGAGATAAGAACTGAGAATATCTTTTTAGGCTTGGCAGGACCGGAATAAGGGCTTATGCTCTTTCTTTGGCTGGAAAGCTCTAGCTATAAGCCCAAGAGATATGAATATAAAGACAAATATAAGTATCATTTCGGTAACTAGAGATAGATTCTATACTTATGCTAAAGCTAATTCTAGATAGAAATGAATATATAAAGTAAAGAATGACTGATTAATAGTCGCCTACCGCTAACTTGAAATAGTATAACTAGATAAGCCTCTGGGAAACAACCCGTATTAGTGCCGTAACACGCTAACTCACTTTCATATAGAGTCATTACCTACTTGAATCTATATGTATGTCATTACTCACTATCTCTTTATTTATGTAATTACTGAACTGATTGATGCTCGTAATTAATGACATAAAGATGGAATGATATAAGAATATCCATTTCATGGCGGCGACTTCGGGTGCGGATTGATTAAGGTGCAGATTCGGGACCACCTACTATGGATCATCAAAAGGCTCATCACTCCTGATTTCTGGTTGGTGATTAGGGTAAATACAGTGACCGCGGCGGCTACAGATGCCAACGGACCTATCTTCTACACGGGCCGGGGTTTACAAGCTAGGGAAAGCGCCTCCCCTTCGTGGAAATACATAGTAGGGAAAGACGGCCGGCTCAGTCTCCACCGCAGGCAGGATGAGGATCGCCTTAGGGCTTTCGTACGTAGGAGGGGGCGCATCGGGCCCGATTCCATGGGGGACAAATGGCTATATCAATAAACAAGCATAATCTCTATTGGCATGGGCCGGGGAAGCAGCGGTACTTCATCCCAGCCAGCAGCTCTCGAATAACTCCTTATTTCTGGTAATAAATATCCCGCCTGTGGCTCTTCGAGCGAGGAGAAAAAAGACCCTCAAACGAGAGCTACCCTCAAGCGAGCTACCCACAAGCTCGCACCCTTCACTTCCATATTTCTATTCCTTAAAATCTATTTCACTGCCCCACTTTCACTTCCCTTTCTCACTCTGATTCCGGAAAAGGCCTTCCTCTATTGCGTATATAGAGAGGGGGCCATGTTGAACGTTCAGGCTGATGCTCTGTTGTTGGCGAAGCAAAGGGGATACTACACTACTATACTATATTTCTTACTTAAGCCGAGCCAGTGTGGGAATACCTTCGGAAACTGAATCAAGCTCAGCTCAAGTTGTAGGTAGATTAGATATCTGCCTGATGTCAAATTAGTAGCTATAGCCATCCTTCTATACCAATTACTACGCTTTCTGACCCAAGGCGGGAGTAGTATTCACAGTGTGGTGGTCAGTTCAGTCCGAAGACTAAGCTAAATAGAAGATGTACCAGGACTCTGCCTGATGAGTTTGAATGTATGTAGTATCAAAGGGTTGTGAGAAGTTCTCTTCCAGGTGGGCTTGGAAGCAGCCATCCTTCGAAGAAAGCGTAATAGCTCACTGGTCTAGCTCCATGGCTCAATGTATCGTTCAGTGATTCACCGAAGCGATGAGACCTTGGAAGCGTTAAGCGGGTTCTAAAGACCCAAGGTTCATTATTATGGCTCACCCATAAAGGAAGGTGAGTTCCGTCTTCCTGGAAGAATCTGCAGGAAAATGAAATTCTTTATAGGCCCACTCACTCTTCGATCTTTGCGAGTGAGAGCTAAAGGCGCAGAAAGTAAGGTCCCGGAGGGGCTTGCGCTTCCTAGTGCAAGGGTTTTAACGCTCACTCATCATATGGGTGAGGGAAGGTTCAATTTTGAAGATCCTTTCTTGGGGACTATGCTAGTGATCACCGGGAGTATATCCGAAAGACCCACCCTATCATGAAAATAAATAGAGCTAAAAGGGAGTCTTTGTAGGATGAGTGGAACTGGAGATTGGAACCATTTTAGCCCATAGCGAGGGTCATTCTTGTCCTGGGAGAGTAAGTCCAGTGGGGAGGGATCTTTTTCGATGGTTGAATATGTTTTGGGGGGTCTTCTGACGTAGAATGCAGGAATTCATGTACATATATCCAGACCAGCCAGCCGGACACAAAACCAGCCATTGCCTCACCTAACGTTCTAGCCACTACCTCAACGTTCTCGCCTAACGGGTTCGACCAGCTCTAGGGACGGAGTCACTCACTATTCATATGGTGAGGGTTCTTTTCTTTCTTCGTCAAGCCAAACGTCTAGCCACTACACGTTCTCGGATCACGTTCTCGCCTAACGGGTGGTCTAGTCAAGCCAGCCAGCCAACCTCCTTCTGTTGTCGCACCTCCTTCATCCGTTGTACCGCCCGTCCGCCCGCAAACATATATCTATCCGGCAAGCTCAATAAGCTCAAAAAACCATTGGCTGTCATTCATCCGTTGTCCCACCTACTTCCACAATTGACTGGTACCTAACCCATGCATGGAAGCAAGGCAAACACAAAAAAGACCTATCATTATGGGCAGGAAAGCTCATACGTACTTTGGTTGGTCGATCAAGGCAAAGAACAAGGCTCACACGCACTTGGGTCGATGAAGAACAGGTCAGGGCTCATACGCACTTATACGATCATTAGCCATGCAGAAGGCGAGGAACATAGCATTAGCACCAGCAATCGCACGGAGCAGAGACGGATGAATCAAATTTCCCTGCAAAAGATGGAGGCGGGTCTCAGGCTAGATCGCTACAATCTCCGGAGTCAATCCGACCCGGCCATTGCACTTACTATTAGGAGAATCTTCCTTTATCCCAGTACCCAGCCTCAGGCAACTATCCCAGGCGCTATAGACAAGGTGTCCCTCAGTCCTGGCCCGGCGAAGCTAAGCCAAGTGCTCGGGGAAGGAGAGAGCCGAGCTGAGCGGAGTTTCCCAGCGAACACAAGCAAAGCAAGGATACCTGCTATCTTAAGGCCGGTGGCTGACTGACACGAGGTGAGGACTAGGCCAGAGGCTCTAAGCCCTGAACCCATTTATGGCTATCCTCGGGCTTATCCTTCGCACTGCCATATTTAGGACAGCCCACGCTACCCAGTCACCGTAGTAGAGGCAACCAGAGACGAGGCGGAGGGAATCAAACCCAAGCCGAGCGAAGCGAAGGGGTGAAATCACTATCAGTGCTCTGGTGCCTCTCGCCCTAACCCAGCTCCTATATAGCAAGAAACTATACGAAGAACATGAACTTATACACTAGATACCAAATAGCAACCACCTCTACGAGGGAACATGCTCCCATTTATCCATAGGAGCTGTTCACCCTGCCATAGAATAGATGCATTAACCCGCATTCGTATACCTTTCATCTGTGATTGGTATACCCCATCTCATACCTCACCTACCTACACTAATACCATGCCATTATATCTCTATAGAGATACAACCAATCACCCAGCATTAGACACAGTCAGTCCACTACCGATCAACCTTTAGCATCTCAATAGCTCTCAGAATACCCCATTCAATAGCACTCCTCATACTGCATGCAACAGACGGATACCTATTAGGACAGTAGAACAGATGCAGTGGGACAGATACCAATACTGATACCATTAGTGGGATCCTCCCCTGCCATCCGTTCGTCTTAGTTAGATCTTACCCATCCCGAATATATATGGTTTCTTTTTTTTTATTTACATTACCAAAGCGAAGCGAGCGCAGTCTGTCAGACAATAACTAGAAAGAATTGGATAGCCCTACGGGGGAGGGGAAGGTGGCATCGTAAATAATGGTGTGTTTCACTATCTGCCTCGGCATCGGATCACAGCCTATGATTGTGAACCCTAACCATCGGCATTATATATGATGGGAGTTATTTGAAACAATATGCCCATCACGTAGTTCAGGGCCTATGGTGTAAGGAATTCTAACTATGTTCTAATTCAAAATAGAGTCCCCAGAACAACATTGATAATGATGATCCATCCCGAGGCACTAGTCATCAGAATCTATGATTGGTATTATGAATGATCGGAATCAATAAGAATCGAGGCCCCTCACCTCATCAGATGCAGCTATCACCCGGGCTATCACTATGAAATGCATTCCTCGCATACGAATTAGTATCCCAGCACACAGATATGGACCTCCACTCATAGGAGTTGTGGCCACCAACAATGTATCCTCTCATTTGTTCGGGAGGGGGTGAGAATCCATCCCCACTCTGTAGCTGTGTAACCATTCGTATATCCCTCATTCGTTTATAGTGATAGTATCTCCCTCCTTCCATCCATCCCGTGATAGCAGTGTACAGAGCATAGATGTGCTTCATTCATTCCATTCGTTGATAGTTATAGGTCTATCCCTCCTTCAATTCCTTTATAGGAGTGTGAGTGTATCCCTTGCTAGAATTCCTTTATAGGAGTGTGAGTGTATCCCTTGCTAGCCTAGACTGTATTCCCTCCCTCCTCCGCTCTGTTAGTGGAAGCCTAGATCCCATGGATGGAAGGATGCATTGAATGGATGGGATGATGATATCTGTCCGTGCATGGCCAGTGTATCTCTCTCAGCAGTGAATGTCAATCTGTCCACGAACCTATGCAAACACGGTGAAACCGAATGAATTCACCTAGGTTCAACTTGGGGAACCATAAGTTTGTAATGGAGTTTCCTGGTTCGAAGGGTCATGGGTATATAAGGTACGCCGCATTTCATGATCATACGAAGGCTAACATTAATAGCAAGAAAAAGAAAGCTATGAATAAACCAGCTATTAATTATAGGATAGCGGAGGACGGACGATTCACGGATATACTTCCCCATGTTGCCGCTCGTGTTATCTTATTGTTCCGCGAGCATGAAAGTAAATATGAGATCTCTGAACCTCAAGCCATAGAGATAATGGAAACTCTCCTTATTAAGTCCTTCAAGTTCAATGAAATGCATCGGACCTATATACCAAAGCCCAACAAACCCGGGGAACTCCGTCCTATCACAATTCCACATGTTTTGGATGTGATTGTTATGGATTCTATGTCCGAGGTCTTTAATGACCTCTTACGTCATACCTTTTTGACGAGCTCGCATGGGTTCCGTAAGAAGCGTAGCGTGGAAACCCTATTCATGGATGTGAAAGATTGGGGACCTGTTGATCGATTCATAGGAGCGGATATAGTGAAATGTTATGATAACCTCACTCATAACAAGTTGTTGGCCGCAGTTCAATCCTGTATAGATGATCAAGGAGTCATGGATATAATAAAATCGTTTCTGCAAGCAGACATTTTCGATAGGAATAGAATAAATTACAACTATTCGATCGAATCGAAAGGGCGATGGCGGGGGTCGAGCGTTCGTTACCTCACCCTATTGGCATAGGATGATATTTTTGATGGAGCAAGGTTGGCTGTACGTACAATTACTGTTTCACCCGTTGACTAAAAAGCATTTGACCAAGTTGCAATTGATCCAATCAACTGAGTTTACCCTTACGCAGAAGAGGCGGTTTACTCAGAATCCTGCTTTTGCGACTATTACTTATCTACCTAAATACGTGTCTTCGCCTCTTTCACCTTTGCATATAAAATAGGTACTGGAGCTCTCTCTCTCTTGCTTTGTGGTTCTGCAATTGGATCTGTTGCTAGCTTTGCTGCTATTAGTGGTTTCGGGTAAACAGAATTAAGACCTATTGAAGTTCGGCACAACCCTTTCTCGCCCCTTGTTTGACTACAGAAAGGAGGAAGGCTTCGGTTAATGCGCATGGGGACAGAGCTACGGGTTTAACCGGCTTTGGTTCTTCACCCGATGAATCCACGCCTGGGACGAAGAGAACTAGTAGGTATGGAATGAATAGGACATAGTTTCCCTTCGGAAGGTTCCAAATCGAGATCTTCCAGTTCCAAATCCATATGCAGAGCTATCAGTCCCAGAAGCAAATGAAACAGCATCCAAGTAAACAGAGGTACCGAAGGCAGCGGAGCCAATTTCATTTATAATAGATATACAGTCACCCCACTCAGTTCCACCACCATCTTGTCCAGAATCCCTTCCGGTTCGATAGCTTGTTCCGACATCTGCTAGTGTTCCAATAAGATATGTTCCGACATTCCTCTCCCTTTGGTCGAGCGGCCTTACGGCACCTTGTTGTTCCTACAAGTGGTGTGCATCTCTATTAAGGTATTCCTATCCCCCGGAGGGTATAGCTTCCAATTGATGGCGGCCCTACCGGGCCCCGGGGATTGGGGTGGGTGGGTAAATAGTGGTCGAGCCTGCTTGCGCATCATTACGTAATTACATATAGAATTCATTCATGCATAATTACATATATAATGAATGATTGGATTCGAGAGCGTAATTACGTATATAACGAATGAATGCATAAGGTGCGAAGCCGCTTGTCCCTCCGGGGGCAAGGACCGGTAGGGGCTTGCTTGACGTTAGGAAAGCAAGGATTCTCACTTACCTTTTCATTCCTCACCCATATGAATGAGTGAGCCATCCTTCCTCGATCTTATTTGAAAAAGCTATCTCTTTGAGGGGAAGAAATAGAAGGTTATCCCTGAACATATGTCATTATGGTTTCTCATTTCTTTCTTCCAGTCATTCATGAGAGATATTATCTATGTCATTATGCATTCATTCATTATATATGTCATTATGCATTTCAATTGACTTATTGGGTGGGGGCGTTGCTCAATATTCCAAAACCTCCGCCACGGTCAAATGGCTAATCTCGTAGGGTGAGCCCGCCGAACTCTCGACAATAGGAGAGGAACGTAGTCGCTTGTCCGCATCGGGCAAGGGCCAAAGCATCAAACCTCCGCGGGTGGGGGTGAGCAAGCGAACTCTCGACAAGGGGGAGAGGGGAACAAACAGAGAAGTACGGTGATTGGATTCGAGAAAGCGTAATGACATATATAATATGCATTCACGCTCTCCAGTCATGATGCCATTAAAGGCTCTTAAGAAGGGCCGCCATCAAGGATGGCTCACTCATTCATATGGGTGAGGAAGGATGGCTTGGATGGATTATGTTGTCTATCAGATCAGAGAGCCTCATTCGATGGGATGGATGGTTTGAGTAGCCCCTAGGGTGGGTGCCTTTTCCTTTAGCTGATATCGTTTCACTGCCGGATGGATTGGGTCAGTAGCCCAGGCCAGGATCCTTTTCTTAATAGCATGTTCCTGCAGGGATGGGATGAGATGGTCCCGATAGGGTTTCCCTTTAGCTATATATCCTCGTTATACTCGATATATAGATTTTCTTAAAAACAGCCAGCCTTAACTTATGAGAGAGAAATGGAATGGACATTCATGGCAGGATGGAGGATAATTGATGGTCCATTAGCCAAACACTTCAGCATGGCGGGACGGGATAGGATAGGAACCAATAGGCTTTACTTTTAGCTGCGTCGAACTGGATAGATTTGAAACTGCCGGAACCTTTAGTTGATGGGATGTATTGTTTAGCCACAGCCTGAACTGATCACACAGAGACATGGCTTACTGGCTGGATTCTCATGGGATGGAAGGATAGATGGAGGATTCTGGATGGGATGGTCCATTAGCCGAGCACTTTTAGTTGCATGGCATGGCAGGATGGTTCTTTATTAGCCTAGAGGGGTCATCTTTAGCTTTGATCGTGGAACTCCGGATTCACTCAATAACTTAGAAGAGAGACTTTGATGGATGGGGCAGAATGGGATCCACAGAGAAAGCTGGACGGGCTTCACACATTGACATGGATTACATTAAGCGCTTAGTTACGTTGGTACTTTCACTTCACGTCTTTTAGAATAGAAGCACCAAATGGATTGAATGGATTGGCCAATAGCCGAGGACTTGTAATAGAGTTGCATGCTCCTGCGGGATAGTCAAGTAGCCAATGGGGAAGGCAGCTAGAGTGCAGCCAGAGTCACCTAGAGTGGAATCTTCAGCAAAGGCATAGGCGAGCATGCGAAGAAGCAGCTACTACCACAGCAGCCAGGGACAGCATACTACCATAGCAGGCAGAGGCAAGCCCCCAGTTGACCTCTATTTAGCAATAGAGCAGCCTTACGGCACCTCACCCTCACAAATGCAGTTCGTTAAGCCTGTTTAGTTTAGGAGCCTATTGGCTTTTTGCTATAGAATAAAGAGGCAGCTGTACGTCCATAACTAACCCCTCATCAAAGTATATCCATGCCTACACAGGATGAAAAGAACACGAAGCCCTACCTCCATTCATCAATAAGCACCTCCCCAACAGGCACCTCCCCAATAAGCGCTCCTTGCATCCGAGCGAATAAGCGCGCAAGCTGACTCGCTACCGCTCAAACAGCTTAGTCAGATATTTGGTTATTGGAAGATTTATTAGGGGTTTTCCTCACCATATGAATAGTGAGTCCCTCCGGGCCTCTCTCGGTACGCTCTTGCAAAGCTACCCTACCTATATCCCCTCCGGGGGTAGCAACAGGTACAGATTACCGTAGCCCATCACCGTAGCCAGTGACCGGAGCAAGGAATGGCTTGGCTTTTTATATTGGTTTTATTGCTTTACTCGGATACCTAATCCCCTTTTGTGTGGGAGGCTCGCCCACCATCAGGAGGCTCCGATATTCCAGTAAGTTTCATATTAATTCATAGCCACTAATGCCCTTAGTACTGCGCGGAGACACCATTCATCAGCATATTGACAGTCAGGAAGGATATGTTTGGGGCTTGCCTCCTTCCTTCCCTATCCTGGCCCCACCCACCCTTCAATCAACTACGAGCGATAGCGATCAACCAAGGAGGCAAGCACCCGGCAGCCCACTTTGCATACATAAGCTCTGTTCATTTCAAGCGGCCAGCAACAAGAGTAATGCCCTTCCCTATCTCGGTCCACCATTGCATACAACACCTTGGGCGACTGATTCCGTCTAGCAGCTCAATAACCCACAAAGCCTATAAGAACCCTCACCATATGAATAGTGAGTGACCCCTAAAGAATATAGGGTGAGGTAACGAACGCTCGACCCCCGGGAGAGGGCCCTCACCCATATGATGGATGAGCGAGAAATCCCTCACCATATGAATAGTGAGTGACTCCGTCCCTCTATTTTAGGAAAATAGAGCGAGAAATCCCTCACCCATATGATGAGTGAGCGTTAAAACGATGGCGGCCCTCTTCGCGTTCCTCTCTTTTGGGGGAGGGGCCCCAAAAGAGAGTTGTTCGTCTCCTCACACGTTACCTCACCCTCACCATATGAATAGTGAGTGACCCCTAAAGAATATAGGGTGAGGTAACGAACGCTCGACCCCCGGGAGAGGGCCCTTCTTTTCTTTATATTATGGTAAATGAAGCTTATATATTGAGATTTAGAAACCAACAACGTAATTACATATATAATAGCAGCATTGTCGTTTGAAGAAGCATGTTTTCAAATTCTCTCTATATACGAGATTCTGGTACGTGAGAACCGAACCTTATAGCTCTCTCTGCTTGCTTGTAAGCGATAACCTTACCTTCAAGCTAGCTCTGCTCAGGTTTGAGCAGGAAATTTCATGGACCTAACTCAGAAAATCCTCCTTCATATCGTAGTGATCTGACCTATAGTTTCTATCATCGTCCTTAATCACGCAGCAGCTTTACCAAGAGCTTCCTTTCATCATCCTGGCAAGAAACATTTAGGGATTAGTGCTAAACCGCTACAAAGGCCATTTGAACGCGCTGTATGGCCACTTTCACCCTTTTCAAGTACGAAGGGCATATGGACTGGAATTTGTTGTTAGCGAAGACCATCGTAGATCTTTCTGTCTGGCTTTACCTCGCCTTTTGGTTTGGTTGGTCTTCCGGCCGGCCTTATAGAACTGATTTCATGGCTTTCCAATAGTTAGAATGGCAACAGTACGAATGGGGCACTGGGTTTATCGCATATATTTTCACTTACCCTCAATGCATATGTTGGTACCTACCCTTGTAGGCGTGGTAGGTCTGGCTGGGTAAGGAGTAGTCTCGCTAACGCTCGAGGAAGGCAAGTCAGAAAGCAAGCAACCTCCCAGGTGTTTGATTTTCAAGCTTCTTCGTTGGATAATATAACTTTCTTTGTTAGGCTACCTTTAAGTATTGAAATGACCAGGTACGTTTCAAGGCTAGGAGTAGCTTTCTTTTATATAACCCTCCTCCCTCGTGGCTGGCTGGCTCGAGCTATAGATTGATTCTTTCTGGCAGGAAATGACACTATGAATCTCCACTATGAAAGTACACTATGAAGATAGTGACTGTTTTAATATATTGATTGGTCAGGGCTGCCCTCCGGCTCTGCGAGGCTGCCCATCGCATTCGTTGTTCTCGTTCTATAGATTGATTCTTTCTGGCTTGTCCTCCTTCTCTCGTCTTCCTGGAGATAAGGCTTTTAAGGGCTTAAATGGCAATAAAACACATTCAAATGCCAATTTAAGCGGTTTATGGCTCAAACCCCATTCTCTTGTTTAGCTTTCGTACCAAGGAAAGAAGTCTAGGGACTAAAGAGATAGATATTGATTCTTTAGCCGATGACAGAACGGAAGTGACGCAAGCCATCCCCGCTGGAACGCCTAGCCTAATAGCTGAGGTACTGATCAAAATGGATATAATCGATCACCGCATCGATCAGGAAGACCGCTTCGTGGGTGGTAAAAGACCTAGGAAATAAGCGTGGGTGAGCGTCTCCCCTTATGTCTCTCCCTCTCTCGGAAGGACTACGGACCTTCATTCACCCGCCTAGAACTACGGGGGTGGGGGCCATATTCCTCGTTCTAAATTCCTCATTCCTCATTCTAAAGTGCTCGTTCTCTCCAAAAGCTAAATTCCTTGCACTAAGAAGCGCAAGCCCCTCCGGGACCTTTCCCTTTGGTCTTCAAATTCGTTTCCTCTCCCAGCAAGTGGGTTCCCGCTGAACCTAAAAGCAAATGATTGCATCCCGCCTAACATAGAGAAACGTCATGAAAAGGAGTGAGGAGCCTGGGTAGGTCTTCAAGTGGGTGGGCCAACGGACGATTTTGATCGATGCCCAGTTGAGGGAGAGGAGCGAGGAGAGATAGATGGAGATAAAGATGGAAAGAAAGATGGAGAGACCAGAAGGAAATTAGGAATAACCACCTTATCGCTACGGGAAAGGTATAACCCTGAGCTCTTTGAGGTACTACGTTGCTCGACCAAAGGGAAAGGATAGATAGGAATAGGTAGAAAGATAGATCAGAATGTGGAGAAATCTTCTTTGAATAGCCAGAAGAGGAAGGAGCGAGCCCGCTTGGAGCATTGGAAGATCATCAGCGCCTTCAAAGCTTAAAAACGCTTTAGTATAATGACTTTCCAGTAGTCGTGCGGACAAATGCTTATTCGACAATATGGGGAACTCAAAAATGCTTCTTCGACAGTTAATATCATCAATTCCCAAAAAGACGGCAACGAAACAAAGTTTCTAAGCCTGTGTCCGGGATTCGAACCTTCTCTAATTCGTTGTAATTACTATCCAATTCATGTCCGTTCAGCCCCTGCTCATTTCGTCGGATTTCCGTCAATGATTGGAAATAAATGAAGTACTTGCCAAGGTGATGATGGACAAGCAGGCCTAGAAGGAAAGGTCTTACAAGCAAGAAGCGCTAGAAGCAAGCGGAGATAGCGAAGGGTCAAATTACAAGCAAGCAGAGAGAGCTCTCTATAAGGTAAGGTTATCACGTACCAGAAAGGTCCTTACAATACTGTCTTCAGATCAGATAGGTCCGCCTAGTCTGAACTATCTTACCACCCGAGAATCTCAGGAGCGGATCCCGCCTTCCTGAAGATCCGATAAGATAAGGATAGATCGATATAGATTAGGTCCGCGGAGAATAGGTCCGCTAAGGATGGATAATGGAGAATAGGTCCGCGGTATTGCTGGGGGGTTATCGGCCTTTTTAGCATAGCAAAGGTAGAACCTATTTGGTTAGGGAAGGTAGAACCGAAGTCTTTCTGGGTTATCAGGCTGTGGTTGAATACCTTTCCTTGGTTCTGTCTCCTCCCTTGTAGGTCATTCATATCCCTTCGAGCGTGAGGTGGCCGTCCTTCCTTCCTTAGGTGGCCTGCCCTATTTATTCAGCTCATTCCGCCAGATTTGCTCAAATATTGATCAAAATGGCAATTAGGAAGAATGGCTCATCCGACAAAGGAGGGTGAGGCCCGGTAGGGACTCGACCAACGCCCCCCCACCCAATAAGTCAAAATGAAAGTTGTGGGTCAATTTTAGTACCTAAATAGGAGGGGAAGGATGCGCAAGCAGGCTCGACCGTTAGCCCCCCCACCCAATAAGTCAAATTGAAAAGTTTCCCCTAAAAATAGGCACGGAACATACCGGTCAAGTTGGAAAGATCTAGACAGAAAAAGATCTAGATAGAGCTCGCTAAGTCGCCTCCTCACCGTGACAGGTTTGGCTCCACCTTGCTCACCTAACCATTCAATATTGAATAAAATGGATACGAGTCACTTCCATCGATTTGCTCAAGGGGATAGCTTCTGTATCGCCTCATAATCTCTCTTTAGGGCTATGAACTCTGATAACTTACCTGACCTCCCTTCCTACTAAAGCTAGTCCTTAAAACAAATAGATATATATCTTTATCCACATGTAAGTGTTACGTTAGAAGGGTTTGAAGTGTTACGATGCCTCCCATCTGATCTACCAACCATGAGTCCAGACCTTTGGGCGACCTATGAGGATATACTCTTTCTGTCATTACCAGCCTGCCTACATGACTAGATGGAAAAGGATATTGATTATTACTAGCAGGAAACCCTCGCTACGCTCCTAGATATATTTCTTATTGAGCCGGTCAAACATTGATTCTGTAATAGATTACTAAACAGATAGTTTCAAATGTTAAGCCTCAGCTAGCGAGATAGGCCCGGCTATGCTTAGATTGTGAATTTGATGGCAAGCCCCTCCAGCCAGCCCCGTTTCTCTGAAGGTTATGACTGTTGAGAATCAATCCAAGAAGGCAGTTCCAACGATCCATCCTTCGATCCAGACACGGCAGATACCTCGACTCAGCATACCTTCGATCAAGAGGAACCCGCCATCGGTAAAGCCTCCCATCCGATCGGTCGAGCATACATACTTCCACTCTCCCTCCAAACCTGCCATCGATCCAGACATATAAAGGCGCTCATCCATACATCGAGACCAGGGGGAGCTCTCGCCCACATCCCTCATGCGGGGCAGGGAAAGCTCTCCACCTACCAACCTGCCATCGATCGAGCCCGCCATACCTCGTGATTGTTGTTGGGCTGGATCCTGACCTCGTGCTAGTTCATGAGCTGATAAGCCGTGAACCTGACCTCGTGCTGCTATTGGGCTGGTTATCATCCCGACCAAGCTATAGTTAAGGCAGGTTTAAGCTTTTACCAATCAAGATAAGATCCAGGTGAAGCTTATCCATCCAAAGGAAAAGGTAAAGCTAGAGCTAGTGATTGATACTGTTTTTTATACTTAAACTGAGCTAGCTGAACCTGGGATACTCTCTCTCGCTAGCTAGAGTTCCTGGGCTGTTAAGCTGTGAACCGCACCTCGTCCTGCGATTGCGCCAGCATCCTTGCCTCGTGCTAGTTCGTGCGCTGGAAGCTGTTCAAGCTTTCAATCTGTACGAGGAATACTTAACCAATAGATCGTGAAACATTGTATCGTGTGAACTTAACCCATAGATCGTGAACCAAACAATGGATTGCGAAGCTGAACCTCCTGATGAACCATTAATGGGTTGTCCAAGTGTTACCCGATGCTGCTCAATCAAACCTGGTCTAAACGGAAGTTGTCCAAAAAAAGTGGTTAACCATACCTGTGCTCGCTAACCCTGGTCGAAACAGAACCATTCGAACCTGAACCTCGTCTACCAAACAATGGCGAAGCTGAACCTCGTTCACCAGAGGATAGAGTTCTCGTACCTCGTGAAACAATAGCTAATGGAAGAGGAAATGGAAATAGCTAAGCGAAGCCCACCAAGTGGAAGCGGAGCGAGGTGAAGAAACTATGCCCATGAAGAATAGCAAAGTGAAGCTTATCAAGCCAAAGGATAAGGAAAAGGATGCGTAAGCAGGCTTGACCAACGGGAAAGGAAAAGCAAAAGGTAAAGCTAGTGATTGATACTTTGACTGGTACTAACTGGGAGCTAGCTGAACCTCGTCTCGTGCTGCTTCTATCGCTAGCTGTTAGGCTGGTCATCATCCATAGCAATTGGTATGGTCAAAGCTGTAATGCAATAGAAGTTGCCCCGTCAAAGTGGGCCGAACCAAGCTGTGAAACAGTGTATCGTGCAACAAGTGCCAGAGCTAGCAAACCAAGCGGAGCAATAAATAGGTGTAGCCATCTCAAGGTGAAGCTAGTGTCACTGAGACTTATTAACTTATTGAAACTGAAACAAGAAATAACTCACCGAATCTAGGTCTTCGACCCTTACAGACACTATCGGAACAATAATGAAAACATCTAAGCCATCAATCTATCCGTCCAAGCTATCCTTCCTAGCAAGCAATCTCACTGCCTACTGAGACTGATTCACTTAACTGAACCATCCAAGCTATCTAACCCACTACTGCTTCTCGCTAACCCATTGTCCAAGATGAAATGGTCTAACCCGAACCGGTGGCACACGAACAAGCTATCGAGAAAGAACCGTCCAATACCTCGTAGCGCACCTACCCCGTCAAAGTCAAACATCAATGGAACACCATCACTGCTACTGCCACTTTCACTACCCTTCCTAACTCTTACTTACCATAATCGCTACGCTCACTGAACTCATATCGCTAGCTAACTGAGCTACGTAACGCTCTTACACGCAGTACCAGTAGATTCAGTTTACCGAGCAAAAGCACCACCCATAGGGGTATAGAAAGCAGTTGATCACCCAGCAGATCCACCAGCGGATGATCCAAATACAGTTTCATATCCTCCAAGTGAAGATTCAGTTTCAGTTGATGATGCTAATGATCTAGTCGAAGGAGAGGCAGAGGCCATTTCATTTCGAGATTAAGAAACATAGCCTTTAGAAGCAGATCCGAAGCGAGTAGTTTAAGGTCCATTACCTTTATATTTCTCTGGATATAATAAATAAACCACTGAACCATCGTTCGTCGGATCAATCAGGATCATTATGACCCGCATCCACTGAAGGAGGTGAAACACCCGCATCAGTAGTTAACCCCTTTCCTAATAATAATAAAGGA
>Ga0139314_100084_pt1 | contig 17090 bp, 3 predicted proteins | sample In2P11_FD_99376 | JGI IMG/M metagenome (GOLD analysis project Ga0139314, IMG submission 99376)
AGTCGCTTGTCCGCATCGGGCAAGGTCTTATTTCCAAAGGCTATTTCCACCAAAGAAACGAGTGAGACCATCGGGAGAGGAACTACGACCAGAACCTTTAGCAGAGATCGTGGAACTGCCGGATGGATTTGATTGATTGCATGGATAGATGATTATGGGTGGGCGTACAGCGTTCACAGGCTTCCAGAACACTCGCCTTAAGAATCATTTTAGTGCTTGGTACCAGCTGCTTTCTTACTCTGCCTATTCACCCTTTACTTATGTGCATGCCATCCACCTACCTTTTCTACCATCCATCTTGATTTCATTTCCGCTTTACCCTACTTAGTTGATGGAGGGAGTGCTTTATCCCTTACCAACTAATTGATTCAGCCAGGAATAATGACTTTGTGGGTAGCACTATCTTCTCTTTTCGGGCCGGGATGAACGAACCCGACCAGCCAGATACTCTTTTGGATTTTGTACAGACAGCTTTGCTAGGATATGCCTTTTCATTTTCGTGTATGCCTGCTCAACCTCTCAATACTGCCTGCCTCAAACCCACTGGATCTCCCCAACTTACAGCGAGCAGATCGGATGGGATGGAAGCACTTCACATAGAGCTGTTGGCTTGACCGCCTTCCTGACAGCACTCACAGGCAGACCTGGAATCATCACACTTGCTTCAATATGCTGGTACCACTATGACTACCGCTACGCCCCTGCCTTCCGAACCTTTACTTACTACTCCCTTCAACCAACAACAACTTGATAGATGGATGGAGTGCTGGATGGGCTGGATTAGATGGCTGGCACTGAGGTACGGAGTCGAAAACATACTCGAATAATATCGTATACAAACAGATATAAAATGATATATGTAATTATGCCACTTGCCTTCATGAATGCTTAGGGGAGGGGGTTTGACTATTGCTAATGCTCGGGCCGGGATGAACCCCCAGATCTTATTGATTAATTCAGACAGCCAGCATTGACAGTAGATGCCTTCTTTTATCACACTTGCTGGAGTAAGGAATGCTTGGGTTACAGAACAAAGGGGGTAGATGATCGATAGAAAAGAAACAACGGGTAGCGGGTAGATCAATTAATGAAACCACGGCATGGGTTAATGGTCAAGTAGCCGAGGACTTGATACCCTTGGCTCCCCCGATTGATTGCTGTATGGCACGGCACGGATTCTCATTCCCCATCCTTGGCGCAGTTGGTTGGACAGCTCAGTTGGTGGATCGTCGGATCGCTCCGCGCCTATTCATGAATTACTGCCAGAAGACTCCAGAGCATTGTACGAGCGAGCGAGCTTGGATCGGATGAAGGATGGAAGTAATTACCTGACATGCATGAAATCAGCTAAAGCCCTAAATAAAACATAGAGTTCAATACCCCGGTGGGAATCATAATCTATATACATTATTGACCTCCCGACCTTTGGACACCATCGTTGGATGGGTCGTCGGAACTCCCTCTTGGATTGAGGAACTATAGCCTTACTACTTACATTTGATTGGCTTACTTGCTTAGGCGCTTAGAACATTGCTATGTAAGTCAATCAATAAAGAAAGCTTTGTCAATCAAAACGAATATGCATCAAACTCTTTGTCAAGGTCTCTATCGGTTAGTCTCTGTAGGTGGGTCAACCAACCAAGTCTTACCTTATCTTATGTCTTTACGCTATGCTCACAAATGCTTGCACTCAAGTGAATAAAGGTTGAGCAAAGGGGATGAAGTCAAAACGAAAAACCGTCTCAATGGTCCTTTTCACATGTGTTTCTCGCTACTTACCACAACTTTTAAGGTGCTTCCTTAGCCTATAAGTGAAAATTGAGATCAAATATCTATAGGTAATCTTCTCTCCATTTCATACCGATCATGGTCTGCCGATAAGAATATGGAATCTCATATCCATTAACCTTACCTGTTCACCTTATCTGTCGATAAACTCTGAAATCTTATTATGCAGTCTTATGTATGGTGCAGTCTTCTATTTGATCAATATGATGCGATCCTATGATTGATGCAGTCCTATCTTTTGAGTCATCGTATAAACATATCCTTTTTTCAAGTAGAGCAGGTAACAAAATGAAACAATATAAAGCAGAAAAGAAACTCAAAAAGGAACGTAGTCGCTCGACCAAGGGGGAGAGGAACGTAGTCGCTTGTCCGCATCGGGCAAGGATAAAGCAGACAAGATCAAGAAAAAGGACCCCTTACTTACTGGCCCTTACTATTAGAACCTTTGATGAAGTACAACAAGCCTTCATCATGGAATTCCAAAAGTGCAAGACTGAACATTAGAGTTGCATTTAGCTAAAATAGATTCAACAAGTGGTTAGGGAAACTACTTGGGAGTATGACCAATGGTTCCGGGATTTTATTTGTAGGTTTATATACGAGAACCATAACACCAAGCATAAAGGGTGGTTCATAGGGGGACTCTTATATCTAACAATGATCCTTCTAATGTAGTAAGATGGGCTTAACAAAGGGAGGCTTCAGACCAAGCCATGTGAATTGAATCGATGGCTAGGTATCCGGGGACTACCAGTGCTTAAACCATCTTTTCTTCTTCCACTAGCATAACTCCATGGATAGCCTAGCTTCTGTGGCATCGTTGTCTAATACTCCCAGTCACCCGCCAATCAAATTTTGGCCCTCAAGTGACAAATTCACCATAATCCCAGTAGATAAGGTCTCACATGGAGGCCTAGAATGAATTGAATGCATGAGTAAAAAATAATAAAACGTAGCGGAGCATGGAATAACATGAATGAATGGAAATCAAATTCCCATGACTAGATTGAAACATAATCACAACCAACATGGAAAATACATATATTTCCATGAAAAGAAATAACATTCAATTGCAGATTCATAAACAGAGACAGAGCACTTCTCTTTTCACAGAATATAGTCCAATAAACTGGTTGCTGCAGATTCTCCTTGCTCGGTAAGGTAAGCTCAGGTAAGATGGTTGACTCTGGTGAAAGAAAGGTGAAGGCACAAGATCTTGGGTAGCCTCAGGTAAGGAAGGTAAATCCTACAGATGGATACTTTTTTTATAATGATAAGTCGAGGATAAGGTAATGAGTCCAAGGTCGAGTGGAAACGTCGATAGAAGGCGCTTAAAATATTGATACGGTTTTTTAGATTCGCCTAAGATCCTATTGTCTCTTCACTTGAGTTGCTGGTGATAAGATCTCTTGTTCAGTCTGCACTTGAGTTGTTGGTGAAGTGATTATTCAAAATGTAAGGTAAGAGATCCAGTTGCACCTACCTGCCTGCTGCACCTACCTATGATGGATGAAGAACTAACCGGAAGAGAATAGATATATTGAATAAAGAAAGGCTTGATGCAGCATGTTTTGCCTTGCTTTACAAAGATAGCTTAAATGATTGAGTGACTAGTAGTATATCTAAAATCAACTGGATTGTAAGTATAGGATAGGATCTTATTCAGTTAAGACAGAGAGAGGGTGGACTCAAGTAAATAAAGATCCCTAAGATTGGATTCCGGTACGGTAGATTGGATTCCCCGGTAAGCCGGTAAGCCGGTAAGATAGGCAGGTTGAAATGAGAGACAGACTCGAGTGGGGACGCTAGAGAGTCAGTCGTCTCGAGTGGGGACGCTGGAAAACCTATATTTGGCTATGTTGTAGGTTGTGTAGGCACTCTATTACGCACCTACCTTTCTCTTGAAAAGTAAGTAAGTGCGGGGTCATGTTCGTCCACTCGCCCGACAAGGAGGGCGTAACAAAAAGGGTGTGTAACTCAGAGGGGCCCAACCTCAGCTCAGAGAGGCAACACTAAAGGGAATAAGGTAGGCGCGAACAAGGGGGATTAAGGGCCTGATCCGTTCTTTCTTTCCTAACAGCTTTCCTTTGGGTGGGTCTGGTCTGACTGACATGGGGAATAATAACAGAGATTGTAGGGGCAGCAGGCATATTTGTGATTCCCCGCCCCCCCTTGCTGCATGTAGACCGGTAAGCATAGTGTATCGAAATGAGGAGCTTTCTTCTTCCTTATATAAGTAAAAGTATTGGGATGCAAGGTCCTGACGTGTTACGATACGTACATGCATCACTTTTTGTAGGGTCCTTACTTGCTTCACCAGAGTTGCCGGATTGGGGCGCAGGGTCCTTACTTGTTACACAGGGTCCTTATTTGCTCAAGTAGGCGAGTGACTGGAGTGGGGAATAGTGACCGGGGTAGCAGCGGCATAGTATAGGGATGGCGTAGTGCAAGGGCCTTAGGACTTTCTTTTTGAAACCGACCACGTTCCTACTGTTTTGATCTATATTCGATTGGCTTCCCCCTACTGCTCTGTGTGATATTCGTGTACATATTCGGATTCATATTCGGATTACTGCTTGAAAATATTCATTTATATATTCGGATTACCGCTTCTTACCATATCATATTCGATTGTCATATTTATTCCCCTCAAACAGTCGATGATATTTTCGACGTAAACCCATAATTACGTATATAAAGAATATCCCGCCCGTACTTGGAAAGAACCGGAAACTAAGTAGGTATCCATGGTGAGTCCGGTAAACAGAACAGGTCATGCACGTGGGAGGAAGGCCTGTAGGCTCTTTCACCTTCTTCTCCCTCTTTGCTCAATTGAACCTGATTCTACCGATCATGCCGAGTAGCCCACGTAGAGTAAAGATATAAGGCGAAGTTATAATCCTTGGTCTTGGGTAAGGCCAAGTAGGAGTAGGTTTAGTGGAACCGAAAAAGGGAGGGCGAGAGAAGGTAGGCGTGATAAGTCCCCTCTCTCCCTACCAGCCAGAGAAGCAAGTATCCATTAGCATGAACAAGGGTATAACTTGAGTAGCGAAATAAAGACTGCTCCTAAACACACTTGCAGAGAGTAGTCTTTTTTGCCTAAATATATTACATAAAAAAGATCCCTCTAAAGCTACATTATAATCGGCTCACTTTCATGGAAGAATATCGAGCGAGCTAAGTAAGTACGAGATCGAGCGGGAAGAAGCTAACTGAGCAATACTTACCTATCACCTTATCTCTCAATTGATGATAGAAGCGTGGTCGTCGAAACCTATCAATGGATAGAATCGCCTAACTGAGCAATATAGAATCAATGGTTAACTCAAATTGAATAGTACCTCGCTAACAGTGGGGTGCAGGAATGTGGGGTTCCTCTTCGCCTCATTACGGGTTATGAATTTATTGTGTTATCAAGGGCGAAGCCCAAGCCGAGCTAGGCCCATATTGTGGATAACTTCCTCCCATTAGCGTTACTTACTCACCCTCACCTGAGCTATGCGTAAGTGACCATTCTCAATGAAAGAGCCTTCCGAAAGAGCCAGCCTGAGCCAGTCAAATCAAAATATCCAGGCAGGGAGAAGCCACCTTATACCGATTTCCTAATGCTATTAGGGCATATGGGGTCTAAGGCAACTAACTATACGAACACACCAATTATTGAATTATCACCTCCTTTGATTGAATCATTACCTCCATAACGCCTGCCAGTAACAGAAATATATATAGACTTGGTAGAACTCACACTAGGAAAGGACTTATTTACCTGGTAAATGAATCTATCTCTGAAGGGTAACGTATTATGAATTGGCCTAACTGTACAATCAATCAATCTCTCCCGCCAAAGTGACAGAATACGAACGAAAGCCCTTACAGGAAGGGGAAGGGCAATAAGGTAAGGATATACCTAACTGTATGAAGGAGAGCGTTAACATAAATAAGAAAGAGGTTTAGTTACTGAGAACAATATCCCAACTATGTATACTTAACTTAGGCATGCTTAAAGAAAAAAGTAGATGTAGATAAATAGAAAAAGAGAGACTATCCATTTATCGCCAGTATAGGGGCCGCAGTAATAAGAATATTGCCAGCAAGTCTAGTTTATGGATGCTTAATTAGCCCCGGACCATACATATAGTTCATGGATGGATAATAGCTTGCCGTACAAGGATAAGTAGGAGGCCCAGCCCTTTCAAAGTTGGTGCTTGCCGGGCCAGGGATCCATAAGAGCAAGTATCCATGGATAGGTGGCTCATAATAGCTCCGTACATATTTGTGGCTGCATCCTGCAAGCGGGAAGCGGGATAGAAATAGTATAGTGTTACCGACCAAAAGGAGGGATTGACTTTGACCGAACGAAGATCAATAGCCAATGAAATGGTGCCGACCAAAGAAAGGAAAGGTATCAGATCGGATAGTCAGTAGTGCCGGGAAGAACAAACTGTGCGAAGGCTCAACCTCGTCTAGTGCTGCTACTTCCTTGGAATGAGACTGATTTAGACTGGGAAGATACTTTGCACTGTCACAATGAATCCTAACCTAAAGCGCTTTCTCCTGGCCTATTTCTATCGGGCTTATTGAGGGTGAGGGGGAGGGAGAGGGAGATAACTAGACTATAGAGACTGTCTTATCTTCCCTTTAGCTGTAGGGAATGAAGGGCCCTATATTATTTAGGGGTCACTCACTATTCATATGGTGAGGGATTCGATCCCGGCATAGAGAGGTCTATCTGCCGATACAAAGAGGGTTTAGGAGGCTTCTATTTTTTGTTACCAGAAGGGAAGGAAGGGGAAGAAAGAGAAGGAGTATTGTCTCATGTTCGCAATTGCCAGTCAAAGAGAGACAGAAGGCCAATAGCTTATCATTGTAAACCGGTCATTACCAATAAGCCGACAGGATATCAGACCCCCGAGCATCATTGCCGTAGATCATTGACGATACCAGAGAGACCCTCATTCACAGGAGGTGCCGATACCCAGTTACCGATACCCGCAAGACCATGCCCCTCATTCCCACCGGTCAATGCCAGCCGAGAGGACATCAGGCCCAGGAAGGAGGTACCGATTCACGATAGACGATACCCAGACCCTCATTACCCACCAGACCAGGAGGTTGACACAGGGAGGGGCCTAATCACAGGGAGGGCACACTCCTACTGCTACCACGTAGAGCTACAAATACACAGAGTCAATTTGCATAATCGCATATATAATGACAGGAGCTAAATAGTGCATGCAGAGCGCCTTAATCTTGATGCTTACCTTCTATTTGACTTTCTTCACGGTTGATTGCTTTATATACTTGCACCTGGATAACTAGTGAACCGGGGTTGGACAATGGCGATGAGGTTACCGAACTTAACTGATGAGGTTACTTAACTGATGAGGTTCGCCATCAATGCCGATAGGAGTTGTATTCAATCCATTACCATAGCACGATTCCCTCACCATATGAATAGTGAGTGACTCCGTCCGAGCCCGATTCCCCATAGCACGATTACTACCCATCCCTTGTTAGCCCGATTCCCGCACGATTCACATACCACGAGGCCCATAGCACGATTACTACCCATTCCCTAGTAGAGCACGAGTACCATACACGATTCCCATAGATCAATCCCATATATCGAGGCCCATACACGTAGAGGATGTGAGTGCACCGATGAGGAGTGATTGATTCGATTGATGAACATCGTTGGGGGTGGGGCGGTACAACGGACAACATCTGCTGCCGAGAGGGGCGGGCCAACGGACGGATGGACGGAGGTGATCCTTATTATGAGAGCACGAGGCCCATAGCACCATTACCATAGTACGATTCCACATAGCACAATGACTCCCCATTCCCTAGTAGAGCACGATTCACATACCACCATTCCCATAGCACGAGGCCCATACACGTAGAGGAGGATTTACGTACAGGCGTTACCACAGATACACATTGAGCTACACTACTCACACACACACATACCCAACATTCACAATAAGCACCAGACGTAGCAGCACATACAGCACCCTCACATAGCCGACAGAGCCAGTCATAAACAGTGCTCAGAGCCAGTGGTTACGCATCGCAAGTATGGCCGAATCCCCACGTAGCCCACCTCATTGAGCCCGCTGAGAGGAGAGCCCATCACTGCCAACCGGTGTTCCCACCTCATATAGCACACCCCCACACATAGCCCACCTCATATTGACAACCAGCCGATTGCCAATCATTCACAAACGGTCATTCCTAGTCAGCCGAGAGTCGATCATACCCACATTGACCTTCATACCTGAGTCACCCTAACCACATGACACATCCACCCAACACGGGTAAGGTACGGGACGGGAAGAAGCTACGAGACAGGACGGCACGGGAAGGGAAGGGCCCCATCTTATCCAGGGGTGAGTGAGGCACAGACATAGGGGCATTCATTGCCGATAGCAGCCGATAGTTAGTCGATCCAAGAGTCTTTGTCAATGACAAGAGGCGATCCAAGTGTTTATATTCGATGCTTAGCTTTCTTTCATCTTGAATTTTTATCACGTCCTGATGCAAGGTCTAATCTCACGTCCCAATACGAGGATGCGTAAGCAGGCTCGACTGACTTCCACGAGGTTAAGCCCCGAATTTACCACCGATAACTTATTACACCATCTACGCATCCTTTAATGGGCTGGGCTCTACTTCGCAAATGAGATTCATGAAAGCCCGTTGCAACCACCTTTCGAGGAAAGGCGGGGCACACATCGCTTTCTTCTTCAATCTCTCATCTGGATAGAGGCCTATTCCTCGCCAGGACTGGACAATTCTCTTCTTTTTACGGGGCAGTCAATAGAGAGTCAGCAAAATGCACAGGTAGGCCCTTTTGACCCTTTCTTTAGGAGGAAAGCGAGTTAGCTGGTACGGGCGGACCCAGAAAGAAGAGAGGAGGGTTAACCACCAGTCAAGAAAGGATCGAAAAAGAGAAAAAGAGTCTGAATCCGTTGGGTTAGTTTATTGATCCCGTACCGTAGGCTTCTTCAGGCGATGAGGCAAGATCTAATTGTCCGGCGTCACTCTATAAAATGAGCATCGGCAAAGAGTGGAGGCTGGCTGGCAAAAGAAGGACCAGAGCTGGGTCAATCAAAGCCAAATGCGATATAGCATCCGCCCTCTTCCTTTCAATCCGGAGTTCTTTGAACCGGAAGCGAGGAGGTGCACAGCAGGCTCTTATGTCTAGTTTCGAAGCAAATACACATACCATGACAGTCAAGCCTGCCCAATACAATATCAACCCGAAAGCCTTCGATGGGATAATAAATAGCCCCCTATCCCCATCCTATGTGCATTGATGAACACATCTAACTCATGCGTAGACAGTGCCTGAATGTGAGGTTAGGCGTGCAGGATCACCTGTCTATTTCGATGTGTCGAATTTGGGCCTCTTCAAGGCACCTTTTATATATCCCCTTTTTTTACTATGATGAAAGGGAAGCTTTATGGGAGAAAGGGGGAAAGGAAGCAAAGTTTCTAAGCTGACCAGAGGCTAAGGAGAAAGGTGGTTTGAGGAGCATTTGGAAAAGGTGGGGCACGTAGTCTGAAAAGAAGAGCTTCCTTGGTCGATGAAAGTGGTTTGCCAATCCAAAACATTCCTCTATTTGTGTAAGGTTTGGTACCCAGCAATCAGATTTTCCCTTGTATTCGAGTGAGTTTCATGCCATCCGAGATCCCCTTTCTGATCTGAAGATGATGGGAATCATCAAGCAGGGTTGGCAAGATCAGTTCAAGAAAGACAGCCTGCAAAGTTAGGCAAATTCTCTTTCTCGCTTCGGGTTGAAGAGGAGTCAGGTGGCTTCAGTCCTTCATTGGAAAAAAAAGGCTAGTAGACTAGATCTTATCATTTTCAAGAAGATCCCCGGCTCTATCTGGTTTAGGTTGAGTATCAAGGAGTTGGGGGGTGCTATGGTCTTTCCTGCTTCCTATTACATTACTAGGGGCCTTCCGGCTCGCTATTGATATTATGAGCCGGCCTGGATCCACACGATGATTGATGGTCTTCACCAGCTGCTATCTTTTCATCCCTTGGCCGAGTCGTTTAGCCTGTATTGCGCTATGCTGCTCACCCCGTGCCCTCCTGATCGAGATTCTTTACCCAACCGAACTCTTCTGGAATATCATATAAGGCAGTAAGGTTTGAACATAGGGAAATGCCCTACTGAACCGTGGTTCTAGTAAACTAAGTAAGATAGGGGTGTACCTGTAGCAATCGATGCATCTACTTTAGCTGCGGGAGATATCGAAACAAAGATTAGGCTGTTCCACTCGCAGATTTCTTAGTTCGGGTCAAGCGCCTCGTATAGAGTCATCTGTAGGGGTTCAATAGGGGTGAGTAATCCTTGAGTGATGAGTCAACCCTTACCTTATTCTATTCACTAATCACTAAGTGGGGCGCATCGTCTGAAGCTACCGTCCATTCCAATAGAGACCCATCACCAGAGAAAGATCCTAGAGGCACAGGTCTTCGCTAAGCTCTGCTCGGTACTGTTCAAAGTGAATCGTTGAAGTTGGTGATAGGTCGTTCTGGCTCTACGTAGTTCAGTGCCAGCTAAGGACTCGAATTGATACGCACGCTAAGTAATCTCACTCAGGCGCTTCGTAATAGGCGTTGGATTTCGGTCAAAATACGTATATAAGATACTTTTTTTTGTTATTCTTTTCAAGCTATTTTTTCTCTTATATACACGGATTTCAATTTATTAAGTATAAAATAAATATGAAAGAAATTCAAAGAAAAGATCAGGTTTTAAAGAACTTATAAGTCGTCTAAGAAGGGTGGGTTGGGGATAAGAAGCTACCACCCATATCAAGTTGAGTGTGGGGCCTCATCTATAGTCTAAGGTTGGGTAGGCATCATCATTGAGGAACAAGCAGGGAGCGTTGCTTCCCCATAAGAGCAAGAGCTTCGGTGGCAACAACAGGTTGGAAGAAGAGGTAGACGCTTCAAATGGAACGGTAAACGGACTCCAACTCCATCCAATCGGTGAACTAAGGCACTCTCACTGTCCTGAGGTAGCTTAACTATGGACATAGAAGTTGCTTCCATACTATGGAATAGAAGTGCCCGCCCGCTAATTGATCGTCCCCAATATGAAATAGGAAAGGAGCGTAGAGGAGAACGGAATTAGTGTCTCCCAGTGGTTGGGGCAAAGGAATTAGCCTCTCCCGGTGATCGAGGCAAAGATACTATCTGCACCGGCGAAGCATTGGGAAGAAAAATTTCTCCTTGCACTAGGAAGCGCAAGCCCCTCCGGGTCCTTATTTATGTAAATTGTAAATGAACTATGGGTAATATATGACGAAATGGATTGGAATAGAACGAACCTTTGCATGTTCGAGACCAATCAGTGATCGACTCGGAGAAGGCTTCACAAAGGCCAATAGCCGATAGCTGATGTCACTAGCCTGAACTTCTTTATCTACTAGCTGATGGGAGTACGGCTTTATTCAAGGAAGTGTCCCCTATGATATTCTATTAGTAAAGAGTCCTTGGATTCGCCTTTTTCCGTAAGCCTAGAAGCAAGGTGCCGTCAAGCCCTTTGAATCTCTTCCATTGAAGAAGACAGACTTCAAGACTGAAACCTGCCCCTTTGCCAAGGAGAGAATCAGTCTTCATTTTCCATCAAAAGTGAAACTCTTAAAGCTTAACTTGAAATTGACTTTGTACACCGATTCCAGGTCAACTTCACTTGGTACTGATTCCGGGTAACCATAGAAAAAGGAAAGGACGAAAGAGGAATGAAAAGCGTCCATTGTCTCATGGGGCAAGCAACCTTAGTGGAGAAAATAGTTGAAGTAGTTATTGCCAATGTAACCTAAGCAAGATTGTAGTTTCCCAGCCGTATCTAGGTATCGTTTCGCTTGTGCTTCTTTCAAGGGAAGCATTTCGCTCCACTTCCGCTTGAGTACCGTACCTATTCTTATTTTATGGTCAGATCAAGCATTTACTAAATCTCTCTGTGCTCCCCCTTATATATAGTTAGGCTCAAATCAAAAGGTTAATCTTTATCGGCCTATTGTTAACTCTAGTCCATCTCTGAACCTTCGAATCTCTTTCCCCCACTAAGCATCTTTTTAGTCAAGCTTCCCTTCCACAAAGAAAGAAAGACCGCCTTCCTTCCAGGGTTGCTGCTCATAAAGGGGTGGGTACCCTGAATGGCCGATTCCTGCGTATAAGCTTCACCCAGCTCTATGCTTAAGACAAAGCAGCTCTCTAAGGCTTTCCAGCGCCAGACACATACCTAGCTCACACCTTAACTGAAGGAAGGTGCTCCACAAGACTGGCTTCGCCGCCCTCCCGGCTCCCGATTTGTTGTGAAGATGTTTTCCTGTTCAAGTGTGGGAGTTATTCAAGTTTTTATCAAAAGAAATAGTTGAAATGGGAAAGGCCGAGATGGAAAAGATGAAATGAAACTGAAACCGGGTGTCTGCAATTATTGATGAGATTAAGCATAGGGAGAGTAGCATAGGATACTGCCGCTTAAAGCAGTACTAAGACAGTTATCTTATCTCTGTAAAATGTTCCAGAGCCACCGCTCTGTAATAACGAGGGTTTCAAGCAAGCTGGAATAACTTACAACTATATCACATTAGAGAACAAACCTTTCTCCTTCCGAATGCGGCGAAGCGAGCTAGGTTAATAAATCCAGGAATAGAATAAGATTTTTTGATTTGATAGAGAAGAACTGGATTTGCTACTATTGAAGGATATGGAACAGAAGAATCTACTGGACCTCAAGCTGGATCAAACTCAAGATCAACTTCTGGATCAAGGGCTGTTAGCTTTGCTGGTGCTACCGTATATGCTGGTGGTGTTGCTAGCTTTGCTTACTCTGCTGCTTCAAGCTATCAATCTGGAAATGGAAGGTCCCGGAGGGGCTTGCGCTTCCTAGTGCAAGGGATGCTGTAGCTGGATCTGTTGCTGCTGGCTATAGTAAGCCCGGTTAAAGGACTAAGCTCAGTGGGTGCTACAAATTCCAAATTGTGTCAAGTATTAATTCATTAAAGCCCAGTATAGGTGCAAAGTCCAGTGGTGAAAGACCTTATATGTAGGAGCAAGGCCTACTCCTGCTGGATCGACGACTTATGCTACTGTGGGCTATGGTTCTGCTAGATCTACTTCTACTAGATCTACGGGATCAAAGTCATAATTTGTTGGATCGACATCTGGAACATCAGAATATGGGTATGGGTAGTGCTACATCGACTACTTAATCTAAACCACCTGGAAATACCACCTGGAAGGGATGCCGCGTATGAACCAACCGCATCAACTGCTTAAGCTGGACCTGGAACTGCCCATGCTGATGCTGGTACTCGATGCCACAGGAGCCGGTTTCGTCCTTCCTCATTAGAGTCCTGGCCTACATACATTGGTCCCGGGGGCAAGCCAATTGGACCAGGGAGGGTAAATGGAGACGCTCTTCTTTTTCAAGTTGAAGTACGGAAGGAAAGGCAAACTATTGCCCAAACCCTTCTTTCTCTTATATCGCAAGCAAGTCAGGCCTGGCAATTGATTGGGTCAGGGAAGGACGCCGAACGAACATCAATATGGAATAAAAGAACATAAATGACCTCATCCTTAGTTTCATATTGGATCGGGCCATTCTTTAGAAGGGTGCCTGCCTTTTGAGTTATATCTCTGCTTTTTTAGGGCGGACGTTTATATACGTGTTTATTTCAAGTTAGAGATATAGGTGCCTTTATTGGTTGGAATCCTCTTTAGGCACTTATTCTTTCTATACTCCCTTCCTTTTCCTTTTGACGACATCGATCGAATTCAAGTGCCCACAAGGTTTATGGATTACGGTCTCAGAATATTAGAAACACCAGATGGAGATGGAAGGAGAGATGAGGGAGGGATCACCTTAACCTCACTGGACTACTACTACTCAGCATAATGCCCCTCCATTTTAGCGATATCTGTTAAGCGCCTCATTAATCCAAGTGATGTAGGGGAATTCAGTGGATAATGGCAGGGATGGTGGGGAATTGCAAGTGGATAATTGTAGGGATGGCATACAGATAGGGCCCCCGAGCAGTGTTGTTTGTTGCAATGCGGGTAGGCGTACTGAGGCGGGTAGAGTATAATGGCGGGGTGTGGAAGCGGGGGTATGTATGTATGGGGGTGCCTAAGGCGGCCTATATGATATGAAAATGGAAAATTGAAAGTATATATGGCGATTCTATTCTAATAGAAGAAAATATCACCTTACATTGAGTAGTGGTACATCAACACACTTGGAACAACTTGGAGCAAGACCTGAACTGGACTGTTAAGGTGGTCTCTCTTTAGTCGTCCCAGGACAAGGTCAAATTATCCATGCTATTTATACATGCCATAGGCATTGGTTGAAGAGAGAGACTAGCAGATTCTTAAGCACCCCCCGCCAGTATAGCACATGAAAACCTTATCCATGCAATTGAAACCTGCCATAAGTGAAACTACATGCAAGTATAGTATTTGAAAACGTCTATATGCAAGTATCACGTAGATATGCAATTCTAACATCTACATGGCGACATCATATATGAACACGTAGTATTCTATTTTCTTTTATACTTCTTCAGAGCAGCGGGACACAACTGGGACTTACTTCTTCGGAGAGGCCGGTGAAAGGTAAGGCAGATTGCTTGGTTTCAATCGAATTTCATTAGTCAATCACTATATCTCTCTTGTCTTTTGGTAACTAGATAGAGACGAAATCAAGATCATTATATATGTAATTACGCTATCGAATAATTGATCGAAAGAGCGGCTCGTCCATGCCGAATCAATTCCGAGATGATTTCCCCCCCCTATGACTATTGAAGGGGAAGCAGCATCAATTAGTAGAGGGCTGCTGGTTTACTCTTTCCCTCAATCAGAAGCGGCCTACTCATGCTGACAAGGTCCCTTTTATGAAGAAATTGGAGGTGGAGGTAGGGCTGGGCAACTCAACTCTCCAATGCTTTGGAGAATCAAACCCCGTGTCCTCGATTCCTCTGATTCTTATCGATCCAAGTCCATTCGGCCATCTCTTCCTGGTTGTTTCCGGAGATAACTACCACTCCCTTCCAATTCGATTTCCCGCATTGCTTATTATATAGAAAGGGGGGGGCCAGCCACTGCCTTCCCACTTTCTACGTTGGCCCTCCTACATCCCCATACCCACCGTATTCTTCGACCATATCCCCCCTATTCTCCCCATTCAAGTACGTTTCGACCATTCCTTATCTTTCAATTCATCTGATCGGCCACCCTCCTTTATTTCTATCCTGAACCCTCAATCAATAAGTAAATGCCATTGCGTAGGCCGAGCAATTGCGACAACCTGGCAAGCGGTTCCTAGTAGGTCGGGTCTATCATAGTGTCAGAAGTGCTGTCATAGAAGGGGCAGTACTGGTAAGCCTTAAACTATAATGGGACTTTGGATTTCCGCCATTCACAACCCGGGCCGGGAGCAACTACTCCTACTATACATGTTTTTGTACCGTGTTCGCATGGAGTAGCCGGCCCGGCAAGTGAATCCCGCAATAGATCAAGTTTGACATTACTAAAAACTGAAATAGTTCTGGAAACGGGAAACAGGCGCTGCCTTCATGAATTCCCAGTTCGTTCCGTTTTATTCAAAGGCTTCCGCTACCCTGGATTCCCTCACGTCAATGAAGGGAATGTGGTGGGGGCAACGTAGCATTTAGTTGTTTCGATAGACGGAATCACGAGATTGACCATCTTAGTTCCGTGCCGGCCGACCTATAGATGTTCCTACTCTGTAAACCCGGCCATTCATCATAGGTTCGAGGATATACTCCCCACCCTCACCCTCGCCCGACCTAGAAAAAAGAACTTACTTACGCTTCAATTTGATTTCTCTGCGCGAGGTAAATAGTGCTCGTATAATTACGTATATAATAATACACAGGTCAGCCGAGCCAACTTCACGCTTCTTCCTCCACAATCCACACAGACAAGTCAGAAAGATCTAAGCGTAATTACATATATAATAATTGTACTCGGCAAGAGTCCTAGCGGGGGAGAGCCAGCAAATGACCACAGTGCACACGCAAGAGTAAGCAATATTACGAACTTATTGAAACAAATTGTGAGCTAAACATTATGAGATATCCTTTCTCAAATCTGTTGGCTGAAGTCGTAGGCGTTTTGCATTATGTTATAGGGATCGGGGACCTAGTTAATGGATGAATCGGTAGAAAAAGCAACTGCTCAGCTCGGAACTACATGCTTAGTCCTCCCCTCTGTTGATCCACCGTTACGCCGACAAGGATACTTAGATTTCATTCAGTGGTAGTCATCTGCAGTTCCAAACTTCATGATTTGGGTGTGAGCTGTGGCATATACGGTCGTGAAATCGATGATTTATGTCCATAAATGCCCGCGCTGTAGGCCCAATTGAGATTACAATTTGCGCTATGTGGCGGACAAGCTTAAACATTGACAAGATAGTCAAGATACACCTACTACCATTGACCGGATCGATCTGAATACAAGTCCCTTAGAATGGTGAATACTTACCGGGAGACTCTGATCCTACTAGAAATCAAAATCCAAGGTTCAAAACATCTACTTTACTTGCCTTTGTAGCGCAGTTCACTCTTGTAATAACACCACTTAGGCAGGAAGGAACCAATATCTTTTTCTTATAGCATATATACCTCTACGTCTGCCAGACCCTGTATCCAACTGGATTTGATGGTACTGCCTTTTCCGCCATTATATCTGGTTCTAGGTAAACACAACTGTTGAAACGACTGCTGCGGGAGCAATTACTCGGGTAAACCGCTTCTTTCACTGGATCAACTCGGACACATGCCACTATGGATGGTGCTAATGGAAAATCCGTTCGATCTCAAACTTAGACTGTACCTGGAACCGGATCTGCCTCTCCTAGCTTTGCTCTAGGTATCTTCACCTTTGCATATGAATCTGGGCATGAAACTAAATATTCGCGCTTGGTGACTAGATCCGCATCTCAATATGCTACCTCTGCCCCTTAAGAGAAATACAAAGCTTAAGGATCATAGCCTCGTTCGCCATAGCCTTGTTCAAGGAAAGCCAATTAGAGCGCAACTCCAAAGGGGAACAATTCAATGCCTCATTCTATTATAACATTCTAAATGGAATGATCCAGCGGAGGCCAGTTGAAGCTTTTTCTCTCATTCATTATTTACCATACGCATCTAAGCTAGCATCTTAGCCTTACCACTCAGTAGATGCAAAACGCCTACGACTTCAGCCAACAGATTTGAGAAAGGATATCTCATAATGTTTAGCTCAC
>Ga0139314_100086_pt1 | contig 17074 bp, 13 predicted proteins | sample In2P11_FD_99376 | JGI IMG/M metagenome (GOLD analysis project Ga0139314, IMG submission 99376)
TACGACTATTAAGATATGATCCATTAGTTCATATCATCTAATTTATTTAATTTAACAATGTACAAAGAGACAACTCTCTCCTGGGTGATGAATAACTCGAAGATACCATGTGAGACTCACTTTGGTAATCCAAATGTAGATCTTGATGGGGACCTGGTAACTTTTTGACCAAGCAACATAGCAAAGTGAATTTCATATAGATGGATTTCTACCAAAGATGTCGTTTCTTCCCTCAATAATTTTGAAGGAAGCACATCAAGTTTCTGCAATACTTTTTCTGTGTCATGAACTAGTTTTTCTTCGCGAACCACCACACACATAAGGGTTATGTGCTGTGTGTTGGGAGCCATGGTGTAGGTGGGCACGATGCACCTGAACCTCTTCAGGTGGTCACTAATTTTTTAGGGTTTATTTATGATTCACTAAAATCACTCTTCCCAACTTGTGTGACTGTGAGGTTCTCAACTAGGTGGTCTATAGAAATTTTATTCAAACTCCAGTTATGCAACCAAAAACTGAGAACTTGTTGTGGAGGAGAATACGAATGGGTGGATGTTTTATATGCATTGGGCATGAATGCACAACGTTTTATATGCAACAGGAACTTTAAAAAGAACATTGTAGTTAGATACACAGTATTTAAAATGTTTTAAATTGGACAAGGTGAGTGGAGTGGAATGGAGTGGATTGGATTCATAGGATAGGCGGTTAAAAAGCTCATTGTAATGGAGAATTCTAATAAGCCTATCTAATTACTATTTTTGGATAATGTGTTAGACTAAGAATATTTACTCTTCACTCAAGCTTAACCATTCATATATAATTTTTTAAAGATTTTAATTTCTTAAGGCCTATTTTAATATAGACCACACCTATGGCATAATTAATTGAAAGGAAATGCTCATGAATTGTACAAATTTTTAATGTATCTATATATAGTTTAAGTTTGGATCAACCGAACACCCATAGGGTTCAAATCTCTTTCTATACAAACCTATTAGATTTTTATATGTTTATTAATTAAATTTAAATATGAAATTTTAAAATATAATAGTTATAAACATAAAATATTTTTTTAATTTATATGGTAAAATAGATTTTCTATTTATGGTTTATATATTCTTATTTTAAAATATATATTCATTAATTAAATTTATTAAGTAAGCTTTAAGAGTTAGCTCAATTGGTTGAGTCCTCGTCATTAAAACACCTTTGTTATTGAGAGGTCACAAGTTTAATTCTCTCAACGTCTTCAGGGCCATACTCCATGATTGAGTCGACACAAATTGATCCCTTCGCTTGGATCTACAAATTTTATTTTATTTTATTAATCTTTATATATTTATATGAAAATGATTCATTATTATTTAAATAAAAAAATTGTATGTAATATTATTATTAAAAAATACAATATAACTAATTAAATTTAATGGATTTATTATTTTTATTAGTTTTTTAATAAAATCAAAATTATGTTTTAATATTATTATTTTGATTGAATGCACCACTATAACATTTCTCGCATGCTAAAAATAAAAAATAACTTTATAATAATTATAATTTATCTTATTAAATATAAAGTTTAATATCTCATGAAAATCACTTCTAATGCTCCATTTCTAATTATTTCCAATATTAAGTAGTTAAATAAAGTTCACTTCAGAGATTTTTAAGATTTCAATTCTGACATATACCATCGAAGGTCGTAAATTACTATAGCTCCTGTAGTCCCAACTATAGCTCTAGTAGTCCCAATTACCCTTACGAGTGTTCCAAACACCACTTATGCCTCACACTAGGAAATTATACTCAACCAATTCCCCCTAAAAGCTCAATCCTTGGCCAAGAGAAGAAACGAGAATTGGTCACAAACTTCCGCCATAGAACTCATAACAATTTACTAGGTCATAGGGCTTAGTAACTATCTAGACCCACTTACCCTCAAATGTTTAGCATTAAACAACAATGCACTAGTAATGGACCACCAATGAACTTGGGATGGACCAAAAATGAACCAACAAGGTATTGGAAAACAATAATGGTGAAATGAGCATGAAATTATAGCAAGAATGATGGGAAACATGAGTTATGTATGCATGTGGTATTTTTTTCCAAGTTTCACATACTTTTGAAGTCATGTAGATCACCTCCTCCTTACTTTTGGTCTTAGGTTTATGTCATGTCTTCATAAATTTGGCATTTGTTCATAAAGTCACTTTTCAAATCAATATTGTAATGGCTTAGGAACCATGCTATGGAGTTATGGTCCTTAATCTCTCATGTCTATTTCAAACAATAGTAATGATATATTTTATTAACATGGTATGACTTACATATTATAGTTTTAGGCTCATTGGCCTAATCACATAGGAATTTTATCCCCAAAACATATAAACATAGATATACACGACCGAAAGAATATGAACATAGGCATGTAAGATCCAAAATAACTATATACAACGGGAATTCAAACCCAAATCAACTTTGCTAACGTTCATAATAGAAATATGTACAAATATAACATCATAATTATTATGGGGGTATTACATTCCCCCCCGTATTTATTCGCTATCGTTAGTACACGTTATCTACATATGTACAATCAAAATAGGTGTAGGTATGATTACCACATGGCCTCCTCTAAGTCCCATGTAACATCCTTAGGAATGTAATAGATCCATTAGAACTATTCTATCCCTATGGAATTATTTCAAAGTTCCTTGAAATTCAGGTACAAGGTGCATATTGGTTCTACTTAAAATTCCCCTTTGAGATCCATATGAATCATATTCCAACCAGCTACATGATTAAAATTAGATGCAAAACTTTTAAGTAAATAAACACATAATATGTCATGAATATGTGAGGATTTAGGTAATGTATGATGATATGCAACTAGACCAATACTTCATTTCTTGGATCTCAAATGGGCCACAAAATCGAGTTTCCAACTTTCAATAGTGCCCCAAATTAATGAAATCTTTATGGATTTCAAATTTAGTAAGACATGTTCTCCCACTATGATTTATCTTATATTTATATACACATATTTTCTTCCTTTATCGAGCATCCTTCTAGTTCTGCTTAATTTTTACCACTTTCTCTTCAATTTCTCTAAGTAATTCTATCCCAACAATGCTCATATCCATAAGGTTATTGAAATTCATAGGTATGTTTCATTTCCAACCATATAAGGCCTCAAATGGAATCATCTTCAAGGATGCTTGATATCCATTTTTATATGAAATATCTTCCGAGTTGAAATATTATTCTCATTTTGAGGGTTTATCCACAACATACATCGTGAGAATATCCTCAATCACTTGACTAACCCTCTTAGTTTTTCTATCTAATTTTGTTTGATATGGCATGATATTATTTTAAAATGGTTTCATATCCTTTGAATAAACCCTTTTAAAATTTAGTAATGAACTCGGGATCCCTATTTGAAATGAATGCCTTAGGTACCCCATGTAGCATGGAAATCTCCCTCATGAATATCATGCAATGTTGGATGCCTTGCATGTTGATTTCACTAGAATAAAGTGGGAAGACTTAGTAAGTTTATCCACCACCATCATGATGAAATCATGCTACCTTTTAGTCTTAGGTATTTTAGTAACAAAGTCAATAGAAACAACCTCCCACTTCCACTTCAGAATGGGTATAGGTTGAAGTAGCCTTGCTAGATGTCTATATTCACTCTTAACTTTTTGACAATCCAAACAAATAGCTGTACAATCATCCATTTCCATTTTCATATTAGGAAAAATGTATTGATTTTTGATAGTTTATGTGGTCTTTTAGTACTTGGATGTGGGACATAGGATACATAATTCATATCATTTAATAACACCTATTTAGGCTCATATTCACTTGGTATGTAAATTCTACTTTGTACATGAGAAATATATCCTCATTTAACTCATAGTATTCTGCCTAGACTACAAATTATTCTACTATAAGCTCTATTTAACTTGTACACATTTCTACCCACTAGAATTCTAATTTTGAGATGAGTCTTGTATATATTGATGGTTGTAACACACACTTTATAATCCTTCTCCTAAGTGCACTTGGCACCTTGCTATGTGTAGATTAATATATTATTAATGTGCTATTATATGGAGATTAATGGGTTATTTTTTGTGTAAGATAGGGAGTAATTTTGTATTAGATAATATCAATAAAGAACTTTCACATGAATAGTTATCTATGTTTACTAGTCTACCATAAGGGAAATAAGACTAGTAATATAGTATTACTATTTTGTACCACTAAAAGAGTTTGAAACTAATTTACAAAAAACTAGATATTACCTTTCTAGCATACTATATATGTACATAACATAAGAGATATTTATTCTATTGACATGTGATATCAAAATATGAAAAATAATTATAACTGAAAAATTCATAAGAATACTATTCAGTAGGTGAGTCCACCTGAATTGTTACAAGTGGACTTGTATCCTCTTTTCAAGATGTGAACTCCATATCTACAAGCTTCTTGGCCACCTTTGTTAATTTTATGGCCAACTTCCTAATCTGATTTTGAGTTTCATCCAAATAGAGAAGGATTTCCCATTGTTCCTCATACCTTTCCACTAGTACCTTTTCAAATATTGTCTTCAACTGCTAGTAGATATCAATTTTCTATATATATTTGGCGTTACAAGTTTTTGTATTGCCTATATTGAAGATCCAATGAACCACTCACTCTAGTAAATCTTCATTGGATATAAATATTCTCTCTATCCTAACTTTTCATTCTTTATGCTCAATTTATTATTGAACTAATGATGGAGTGATACTATAGTAGAATTTTGTTGAATTATCTACTATGGATTGAAATCTATAGGTGGAAGGTCTCACATTGGAGTGAGGGCCCCTTCTGTTTTAGCTTCCTCTACCTTTAGACATGGAACAATTATGAACTAGATTGTTAGGCAGATAGAGATATGATAGAATCTAAATATTCATAACTCACCTTTTTCCCATGCAATAAATGAGAAAATTACCTTGTACAACTCCCAAAGGCAATAGAAGAAGGGAATGGGAAGAGTAATAGTTTCTAGGAGCTTGATTGAAGGAAATAGGAAATAAAGAGACTAAAGAATCATAATAATGGATGGATAAGCAAGGCTTCTTAAGCATGATGATAAATTGGAATGAAAATGAATGGAAGGAACGATCCTTCCTATATAACAAAGTGGGAAGGCAGTGTTGACCGCATAAAAGAACTAAATTAAAAATGAACTAGGGTGAGGAATACCTCAGATCAAAGGAGGGTAAAAAAAACATGGCATCTAACCAACATTCCAAAGAAGTAAGAGTGATAATCCAAGTAGGGAAACAAAGAAAAACATGAGATGGGCACCTGAGATAGAGGTCTACACTAAATAAGAATGAAAGCCCACAGTTCTAATCCAAACCAACTACATATCTAGGAAAAAGCACCGAAAGGGATGATAGGTGGACAAAGTGGAATACCTTAACCCAACAAACCTTTCCAATCAATATTTTTGAGCTTTCAACATAATTGTGGTTGAGAAATCCCAATGCATGGACATGAAAATTGAGATAGATGTTCTGGCTATCTAGTTTTAGGAACAAGATGAACGAGAGCCCAATATCCCTTGAAATTGAATATATATAACTTACTTAACATAGAGTGGGAGAAAATAGATATAAAGAAGCTGAAATTATGAATGATCTGAACTACTAGTAGATAATTTCCCAATTGAGTCTACCATGGAACAAAAACAACATGAAAATTAACAAGGAGATTAAGGATAAATCATGCCCACCCCAAAATTCTGGAAACATGTCACATAATTTATAGAAGAGCCCAATCCTTGCATGTACCCTCCACCTTCCAGGAAAAATTACGAGCACAAGAACCCATTTTTTTGGTAATTGAAAGCAATAGCCAATTAATTTTTTTTGCGACACCTTCCTCGACACAATACAATACCTCTCTCCCTCCACATGATCTGTAATGAATGATGATAATGAAGATAGAATTTATAATAGCTCACAACCATCCTTCCATTCTTTCATATTTCTAGATGGAAAGGCTTTGCCTCCATACTTTGACACCTGATACCCCCATGTAGATCCACCACATTGGGTCAAATATTGTCTTATTTATCACCCACTAGGGAACTAATTAATGTATTAAAGGATATATTAATAGATACTTATTAATGTGTTATTATAAAGCTATTAAGATCTAAATAATATTATAAAGTAATTAATATTGCTATTAAAATTATTAAATATAAATCTTAAATTTTATTATCAAACCTTTTTGTCAATCTTTATTTAAAATCTTATTAAACTTTATTTGAATGTATATTTTCACAATCCATACTTCCATCATCTTATTAAAGCTTACTATACCTCTCACAACCAATATATAATAACAACTTATCAAATCTTATTAGTAAACTTTCTCATGCTTGCCACATCATCGATATAGCAATTGATTTTCCATTTTATTATAACTAGCACAACCACATTAATAAATATAGTTGATATATGTTTATATATCAACACCATTAATAATTATTAAATGTATGATAAAATTTTAATTCTAATATCATAAATCCTCTAATATATAAAAATTTAATATAATAAATCTTTATATTAAATTTTAATATTATTAAATTTTATATTAACAATATAACCATAAATTCCATCTATACAAATTAGTTTTAAGTCCGTAATAACAATAACAATCTCCATAATTCAAACAGAACTCATTGTAATCAGTCCTAAAACCTCAATCAATCACTATTAAAACGGGTAATGAATGAAGACGTTTGCGTAATAAATGTGAGAAGGAAGAACATTCTATTTTTTTTATTTTTATTTTCCAAATTCCATGACTATTGAGAAATAATACAATAGTTCTTACGTCTAATATAGGAGCTAAATAGCTAACTCCCTCCTGGGAAAGGAATAACTTAAAAACACCATGTATTTTTCAATTTATAAATTTGGAGATTTTTTTTTTTTTTTTTGTAAGAGATTGGCTACCTAGTTACACTTCCCCAGCAACAACGCAAAAATGTTTAGTCAATTTAGTATGTACTAAATTGCTACATTAATTATCAATCCGAGAGTCATAAACTGATGAAGTGTGGCGCACTATATGTGCAAGGCAACCTCTTTCTTATTTTCTTATTGTTTTCAATTTTATCTTGTTTTGGGGGGTTTTATCTTGATTTGTCTCCTAATGCAAATGGAAATCCTATTCCTAAGTTTTAAGAATACTTTAGAAGGCAAGTTTGGGTATAGATTTTAAGGAAATTATGTCCTTTATGATGACTTCCAGAACTTAACACTTTAGAGGATCTCAAAACATTCTAGTGATGAAATTAATACTTGAAAAAGAATGTAAATGTGCAACTATTTGAATCAAACAAATGATGAACTACTGATCATGAAAACTATATCTCTACTACTCATCTAAATATAGAAATAAAAGTTAAGCTATTGCACTCAAACAAATCAAAAACTGCAAACTAATAAAAGTAAAACCAATTCACTTCATTTATAGTCCGATAGCTCGCCAAGTAACTTTTCGGGGTTAATCCATGGCTCTGGAGATAACATCAATAACATGAGGAATTGATATCTAAATTATCTACTTGCAAATGAAAATAAAATCAAGTCTCTTCACTTATAGTCCGATAGCTCGCCAAGTAGCTTTTCCGGGCTAAGCCATGGCTCTGGAGATAACGTCAATAACATGAAGAATCAAATCACTTCACTCAAAATCTAATAGCTCGCCAAGTAGCTTTTCGAGGTTAAGCCATGGCTCTGGAAATAATGTTAAATGACATGAAGAATTTGATATTTAAACTAACTGTCAACAACAAATAAATAAGACTGAAATCAAAGCATAACTGAAATTGAAAGCTAAGAAAAACAAAGTCAGCAAAGAGGTCAATCTCATGTCACTAGTTATTGCAAAAATTGTATGAAAATGCTCGGGCCTATCCTAACCTGAAACACACTGATTAGTGTTAGAAAAAATATACAACGCTTGGAAAATCATGTACAGGAATGAAACTTTAACACTAGAACTGAAATGAAATATACACAAGTGCATAAACTACGAAATATCTACAATGGAAATAAAACAACAGCACATGAAGAATTTATAGAAATAAAAGAACGAAACCTTAGCCAACAGGGGCCCTCTGCATGGCCTTGGTTAACATGCTGTCAAATCGAGATTATGCTCACATAGTCATATAAAACAGAGTCTTCTTACATTGCAAAACAGAGGAAGGATCCTCTTGTTACAACAACAAGACCAGTGTCATGGCACAGTACATAAACTTAACAGACTAACTCTACATGTGTTTTCAAATGCATTATTTATAAGGGAAATTACATAATTGTTTTTCCTATGGAACTCCTTCAGCAGAAGACACGTAAAAAGACAGCATCTGTGAGCTTAGCATGATGGTTGCCATGATCATTCAATCTACCAAAAGGTGGTTGTTGGATTTGCGTTGTGGAGACAGTCTACAGCTGTCAAAATGAATCCACGGATCTAAGAACAGTCTTGGACCCTTTTACATGTTGAAACAGAGACCTGTTTGCCATAAGACTCCTCTTTTGACCACAACTTTCCTCTACAAATCTGGCTAAACCAATAGGACCTAGTCCATGTCCAGATCATTCTTGACCTGCCCACGTGACTTGTTTTGCTTGCTGACACCTGCAACCTAGATATTAACAAAAATAGTTGTGGAATCTCAAGTCAGCTATGGAAAGTGGCTACATTCCGCAACTAATGAGAAAAATCTAAGTCAAATAGCAAACACAAAAACATAGTTAGAAAACCACTTAAATGTACTCTCAAAATCAATATGTAATGATTTTTGATAGCTTATGAGGCACTGGTGAGGGAAAAAAGTCTAGAAAAGATTGTAGAAGAGATGTAGTTTCAGAGCTCAACATCCCCCACAAATGCCACTGTGGAACTCATCAATCACCCTACGAATTTCCTCTTCCACCAAGCATAGAAGTAGGATACCAACAAGGTATTTCCAATACAGTTGACAATTCAATATAACAAACTTTTGGGCATGTAATCTCAATGCTCTATACTTCACTTTATCCAACTTCATTGAGCATCTTAGAAACAACAGATAATGGATGATGTCTTTATACCAAGCAGATGCTTCATATTTCACATAAAAAAATTATTATTGTCTTGATCATTTGATTTTGCATCCCTTCTCCATCTTCTTCTGTCAATAAGTTTATGCCCAAGGCTTGACAGTTTGACTCTAATAATATTTTAGCCAGCCCCTCTCCTTTGATCAGTTTAGTGGGCTTAATGTCCATGTCATACTCTTGTATTTTAGCAAGGAACTTGCCTCTTTTTCCATCACTATATCCTTTCACCGGGATGTCTTTAACAGTTGTTGTTGTTGGGACATAAGTTACAGTGTTAGATGGCATAATATAAACTTTGAAAGCCTTTAGGAATTTTACCAAGGCGTAAGCCTTTTTTTTCTAAAATATTATATTTCAATTCAAAATCCCACAACACTTGAGTGAAAAAGGCTATTGATTGCTCATGCCCTCCACTATTCTTCTACAATAAAACAATAGATATAGTGTGAGGGGGACGTGAAAGAAAATATGTAGAAAGATTTTGAATCATCTGGGCTAACAAGCACATGAGCCTCGGCAAAATTCTTTTAATCCTAGAGAAGGATTCCTGAGAATCTGGGTTCCACTTCACTTCATTTTCCTTTTTCAACATCTTGGTGATCTCCTTTACTATCTCTTCGTAGTTGGGTATGAATCTTTCTCAAGAAGTTAATTCTACCCAAGAACACTTGGACTTCATTTTTATTCCTTGGTAGGGAGATGTGGTTGATGGCTTCCACACGCTTGGGATTGATCTTCACCCCTTATTGTGCTACTATGTGCCCTACTAGCGTTCCTTTTCTTAGGGTGAACTGAGATTTTTTAGGATTCGAAGACAACCCATACTTCCTGCATTTCTCAAAAGTGAGTCTCAAATGTTCAATGTGCTCCTCGTCTGTTTTAGAGAAAACCATGATATTGTCCAAGTAAATAACCACAAATTTGTCATGTTCCCCCACAAACGCTATATCTATCACCTTTTGAAAAGTTTCTTCGACATTTATAAGGCCAAATGGCATTCTAGCATACATGAAGGTTCCCTAGGGTGTAGTATATGCAGTTTTCTTTTGATCATGGGGGTGCACTGCTACCTGATTGTATCCTGAAAATCCATCCATCATGGACATCCGAGACTACCCTCTGTAATATATAAACCATTTTTGGCAATGGGTAATTATACTTTAATGAAGCTTTGTTAAGGTTTCTGAAATCCACACATATCCTTATCTCCTCATTATTTTTCTTGATCGGAATCAGGTTTTCCAGCCACACCGAGTATCTCAGGGGTACAATGATCTTAGCTTGGACTAATTTATTTACTTCCTTTTCAATGGATGGGAGTAAAAGAGGATTGATTTGTCTAATTTTCTACTTATAGGGCTTCATTCCATTCTTCAGAGGAATCTTATGCTGAATAATATTAGTATCAAATGTTTTTAAATCATCACACAACCAATAAAATACATTTCTATAGTCTCTAAAAATATTTAGGTACCTTTGGTTGTATTTATGGGGGATTCCCTTTAACAACTTGATCATTCGGGGCTCGTTCTCCGAGCCAATGTTGCACTCCTCCACCTGTTCACTGACTCCTTGTTCAGTAGGTTTGGATGCTACATCGTTGGAATTGAACAATATTTACAAAGGAACAAGACCCCGGGGAATAGTATTTCCCTTTAGCGGAAAAATTATATTCCCTTAGATGGTCTCCTCCCAAATAGTTTTTTTTTCATCTATTATCCTTTTGTCATCTTGGTCAATCACATAATTTGAGAATTCCCCAATAAATTCCATGAAGCGCTTGATCTGTTCATTGTCCTCAAACACCTGCCAATGTCTAACATTATTTGGCACTGAGGATCTATATCTGACTTCGACCTCATATCTGAGAAGTGGATTTTGCGGTTGTGTAAAATTATTGGTAGCTATATCCAATGAATCGTTCATTCAATTTCCTTATCTCGGCAGAAATTGGACGTTGAAAGTCAAGAAGGAGTTTTCCATTAAATCCCAAACCTCATTCCTGCAAGTGTTGGGCACAACCCAACTCGGGCCAAGTTTTTATCAAAACTTTGCATTTTAGGTAGTGGAGTGCGTGATACTGTGAAGCTATGTACCGCGTGATGTTGTAGGGGCTTCGGGGTGGGTCGAAGTCCCTTCTTTTTGTAACAAGTTTGGGCAATAGTTGATTGTTTTTAGGAGAACCATAGTACTTGGACCATGGTATTTTGATATACCTATCAATATAATTATTTATATATAGGAGAAAAGATATAAGTCAAAGTAATCAATAATAATGATATGATACAAGCATAAGGAAATATCTTTGTAATCAGTGTTGGGTTTGAAGGAAAGGCTCTGCAGCTGAGTGCGAAAACACTTGAAGTCTACAGCTAAGTGCACAAAAACTTGCAGTTGGGTGCACAAGTCAAGGATTTATATATTGTTCAAGGAATTAATATAAGAAGTATAGTTTTTATGGGCATAACTTGTGTATGATTATTATGTATCTTTTTCATTCTGTTCAGTATTTTGGTTATATTTTACTTCCGCCTAGTATAGTTTATGGTTGTTAATGACATGGTTAAGTAGATAATCCAACCTTGCAAAGTAATCTATGTATGTTAAGGATAAAAGAACATAAAAATACCACATCGCATCATCCCTCAAGGTTGTAGAAACCTTGTTCTATGTCCTCCCATAGTCACTTTGGATGAACTCTGATCTGCTTGCAGATCGTTCCCTAGAGGGCCAATGATTGAGTGTTTTCTTGGTGCACAATAAACTCTAAACCTGGGTCAACCCAACCAAATCCAACAAATGGTTTCATTTCCAAGACTGATATTCGCTTGAGGGATATGTCTATGTGGAATTTTTCAAAGAAGGAAATCCAAGAGTGGGTAGAAGAGAAGGAACACAAATTTGCAAATCAGGAGAATAGAAACCCTTGGTTGTCATTTAAAAGGTGGTTGGAAAAGTATATTTTCAAAGATAAATATGATATCTTCTTCGGTTCATTCCACGTTGAACTATATGAGTGGATATCAAGGTTAACCAAGAGAAAAAATTGTTTTAAACGAGGCGAACCTAAGGAGTGGACTCCCAAATTGATACACTAACTCAAGAACACTGAGAATAGGATATCAAGAGATGTTGACTTCTAAAATGATAGCATCTTGGGAGGATTCATTACTGAGTTAGTGGTAGACTTGACTGTGTCCTACAATGAAGCAAGACCGTGAGGTAAGTACTTGAGATCTTTAAAACTCTAGATTATGATGCTTTTATGTGAAAAGGGAGTTCGAAGAATGCAATCAGATTATTAGATTACTTATGTTTGGAAGAAGATCTGAAGAAGAGACTGGAACAAAAATAAGTGGGAAAAGATATAGAATAAACATTAAAAATAGATCTCGTGGCCAAGATCTAAAGACTTTCATAGAAACTGACTATATCCCTCTGTTGAGCGAATTTGGAAGTTAAGAAAACCTCCCTTAAAACCCCAAAGTAACTCTGTAGTATTCACCCTTTCATCCTGAAAGTTCGACGAAGCCATAATCGAGTAGTAATCAGGGCACTTTTGATTTTCCATGTCCCCCTAGCCCCCTACCCCCCCACCCCCTCTCCCCTTACGAATCCCCCTCCACCTCCCCCTCCCCTTCCGAGAAGGAATATGGTCGATGATATTAAGCTACCTATGTTTAAAGGAACTAGATCAGAGGATCCGAAGCAATTTTGATTTTTCTTTTCTTGCAGATTTTCCATAAGTACCAGATACTCCTCAATTATATGATCAAATGATTTTCAACACTTACATATCATAGTAGGATTCTAACAAACTCTTGCAAAGTGACCGACCTGACTGCAGTTATAGCAGATAATTTGTCTACGACATCGACTAGCTCTGCCACCTTGACCTCTTCCTTGATAGCCGCCTCGACCATTCCATTGTCTACTTCCTTCCTATCCATGCTCTTCAGCTTGCATTCTATATGTGTCGGCACCATGATCCATCATTAATTCATAAGCTCGACAGTTATTCTCATCACGTCCCACCGATTTTCAGAACTTGCAATATAAATCCTTTGGTGTTTGTACATATTTCTGCAACAAATAACAATATTTTGAGGGATGTTCACCTCTAGTTTTGCATATCTCGCACCATAAGCTGGATCCAATATTCAAAGGGTTCAAGGCTCCACTAGCCATTTAATAGCTGAAGATAGGGCGTTGATCTTTAGAGTGGCCTTCTGATTTTCACTTTGTACACCACACTTCTTCGCGAACTTCCTTACTTTTCTTCAAATCTTGTAACTGCAGGGTCAAATTTGCCAGCTGAATTTGAATCTGTTGCATACTTGCATTGGTATCTCCAATAGGTGAAGCTTCTATTTTCATCACCAGTTCTAAAGCTTTAGCTTGAGTTTCTATCTTCTGTTGTGTCAAAGGCAATCTAATATGTGGCAGTAGTGAAACTATGAACCATTCCTTATGCTTTCGCAGAGCTATGTCAAAGCTCACCCAATCCAATAATACTTTGAATCTTTGGTAAAATTCCAAAACAGACTCAGTAGGCCTTTGTTTGATATCCTTTAACTCTGTGATACACTGCGATTCAGACTTTAACTTCTTAAATTATTTTACCAACGCTATTTTAATGTCTGCGAATGATCTGATTTGATTGCTCGAATACTTCATGTACCACGTTAATGCTCGATCTCGTAATGTTGTGACAAGCTGTGCCTTCTTTATATATTCATCGGGACAAGAAAAACAGAGGAAGGTGAATACTGCGATTTGCGATTGCGATATCGCATTGGAGGAATTCCATCGGGGAAACAAACAGAGGGGGGCCAACACTTGCGATTTCCGTTTTGCGATATCGCATCAGAGGATCGCATCGGAGGAGGGTCAAATGAAGCGATATCGGATCAGAGGAGGGTTCTTACTAAGTTTCAAATAAACTTAGTAATTCCCGAAAAACAATACTTATGGTTATATTTCAACCAAGGCGGGGATATGTATTTATATTGGGATTTTTATAAATAATACGGGGAAAGGTAAAAAAAGGGGGATTTATATAATAAAGTTAAAAGTTAATATGAATTTTGAAAGGAAAGCGCTAAGTAGAATGTTAGGAAACTTAGGCTTTAAAGGGAAAAAAGAGTTTATAAAAGAAAGATGGCCAGCCCCTAAGTAAAATAGATTCTTGCTTAGGCAAAAGTTATGGAATGAGATGAGTGACTCAGTGATATTAAGCAGATCTTAATATCTCTGGGGGAAATTAGTAAATGATTTGGGAAAGTGTGAAGGGGAGTTAGTCATGCCTCGCTTGAGCCGCTCCAAGGGTATCTGTTTTGTACCTGTGATGGGAGTAAATTCAACACTTTGAGACACAAAATTTATCACAAGTCTTCATTCTGCAACCTCAAAACTGCCTACCCTACCTACTTTGCCTAACATTTTTTTTTCTTTCTTTTTGGGTGCATTTGGACTAGTGAACCCTGATTTTCTTCTTTTATTTTGGCTGTCCTCCTATCTAAATCTATCCTTATTTCTTCCAGGGGCTCAGATTAAGCTGTTGAGCACCCTTGATTCTCTACCTATCTAGTGATCTACCAAGATTAAACAGTTTGGACAGATTTTTATTCTCTATCTCTAGAACAAGAAATTTAAACCTAGAGAGGCCAAGATTATGCTATTTGGCCTACCCTTAACTGTGACAAAATTACTGATTGGATGATTTGAAATTCTTCAAAAATGGAATAATAGTGGCATTTGAGCTAGCACACTTTCCTGGCCTTTTTATTGGGGCTCATTTCTTTTATTTTTCTATTGACCAATTCATTCTTCTTTTTGCCCTTTGATTTTTCTTTTAGGGCATACCCTTTGTACATTTTTTAAATTTTTTGATTTTCTTGGAAATATGGAACCTTTGCAGCATGGAAAGGATGACATCTTTGGCATTTCCACAGTCAATCATGAAAAATGACACCTATTGGTATAGGAACCTAACAGGTCCAACGACTTTGCAGTGTCCCTCTTATTCTGCTATGTCGATATTGCGTAGATCTTCATCTTCCTCTATAATAATGTTATAGCATTCCAGTGCATGTTCTAGTTGGGTAATCCAATCTGGTTGTTGCCATGTTAGCGAGGTCGCATTCCCAAATATCGTATCTCTAATTGTATGAAGAGTTGATTCTATGCATGGGAAATCATCTTCAAAATTGAATGTTATTCTAAACCCTTCAACCAAATTTTCCCAATTAACATTTCCATAGCGTAGTTTTGTTTCTAGGTACCAGTTCATAGGAATTTTCTCTAATGTGTAGATAAACCCATGTACCCATTCATGTCACGGGATCTCCTCCCATACTGTAGTGCATCAGTGAATATGCTCCGTAGGGTTAGTTTTACCATCATATTTCACCCCTATTTCTATATCTATTGGTCCAAACCTGATCCACATTAATCTTCGACACTCCTGCCAATCTGCTCTATTTCTTTTATGTACACCCCACCATCTAGAAGGTGTATATCTCAGGGCTACATCCAAAGAGAGCAACCTTTTCCCTTATGGTATTTATCTTTCATAATCATCAAGGAAAGTGCTTAAATTACCTAAACAATCATAGCAAGGCAAGTTACATACCTCAAAAGTTATATAGCGTAGTGATTTAGTGATCCTTGCACATTGCCTTGTAGAGACTTCGTGTAGCCTATTTTTCCAATTTTCCAATTTTCCTTTTGAATCTGAGCTACAAGAATTGTCCCGCTCCCAATTCAATTTTCTAATTGCATTGGGGTTAATCCATTCCTATTATTTGGCTGTGACTTGATAAATGTTGTCTATACCTGCTGTGCAATTCTCATCTATGTCAAGTTCTATATATTTCACCCCTTATGATGGGTCCAATGGAACAATTACTCTCTTGTTGTCCTTTTCAAATACCATTTGCTTTTTCTTTAAGTTGATTATAGCCAGATTATCAAATGCCCATTTCAGTCCAACAAATTATAGATAGGGGTTGTTTCCATCCATAATTTCTATCACTTCAAAGTCTACAATAGTGCGTACTCCTTTAATGTCTACTGTAACACCTGGTAACCTCCCCATAGGGAATATTTTCTGTTGGTTGTCCATTCTCAACTAAATTGGTGACCATTGTTATTTTGGCTTACCCATCAATTCCTAGGTTTGTTTTGGTAAAACATTGGCATCAAATCCTAAATCTAGAATAACTTGAACCATGCTGTATTCTCTAATATGTGCAGTGAGCCTCATTTCTTTTCTAGTCCTCCTCTTATGTCAATGTAAATTATTAACTGTGTGCATATCGCTTCTTCGTACTTCTTTAGAAGCACAAGAATCTATCAATTCCTGTAAACCTTCTACAACTTTCTGGTTTCTTAACAACTTTATGAAAGCTTGTAGGAAAGAATTTAAAATACCTGGATCCACATCTTGTGTCACAAATCATATTATTATGTAGTTATTCTTCTGCATTGGTTTGGTTTCGTGGTAGAGGTCAAAGCCCCAACATCCATAAAGCTTCACCTTGCCTCCATAGACACTTCTTTTTCCTTCTGAACATCAAAAGCAGGAGCTTTCTCTGCAGTATTTCCTATCCATGTGGATTCAACTTCCTTCTTTCCATCTACTTTATCATTTCCAGTCGCAACTCCACTTCTAATAACATATTAATGCAAGGTTCATCGGTCCTCGGATCTACAGTCATCATCTGAATGTTCTGTGTCAAGGTTGATTTTTCTTTTCTTGCAGATTTTCCATAAGTACCAGATACTCCTCAATTATATGATCAAATGATTTTCAACACTTACATATCATAGTAGGATTCTAACAAACTCTTGCAAAGTGACCGACCTGA
>Ga0139314_100064_pt1 | contig 17068 bp, 14 predicted proteins | sample In2P11_FD_99376 | JGI IMG/M metagenome (GOLD analysis project Ga0139314, IMG submission 99376)
CAACTTGAAAAAGTTGGATAGGTTTTTCTATCAAGATTTTTATCTCAAAATTGGAAACTTTGCTTGTTTTTTTTATCTTGGTTATTTTTTTATTGATTATGAACTATAAAGAGGGTTTAAATATTTTATTCATTATTTACCCATTTTTTAATTTTTAGTATTTTCATGGTATTATGGGTCGCCGATGACTTGTTTGAATCATCGATGTCCTATGGAAATCATCGGCATCTAACTTAAAATCATTTATGTTCCTATTCATGATCAAGATAAAAAAGATAAAGTGACCTATATTTTATTATTTATCTTGTATGTTTTTCCAAATCCCTTATGAGTTCTTTCTCCCCTTTTCATGGTTGACCTATCTACTAGACATCTCATCACATTCCATGGGCTAGGATGCCATCGACAAGGAGGCTAGCTATCAAGATGAGGTTGATTAGAGTGGAGGTAGGGTTTTAAAACCCCTCTTGTTTTGGTTTTTTTCTTATTATATCAATCTTAGAGGCTAAATTGAAATATAAAAACTATAGGAATAGTTATTTTTGTGTTTAGACCTTTTTTAACCATTCAAATTTTAAGTTTTACTTAGATTGAAATATTTTTATGAATTTTATAAATTTTTGGCCATAGTCACTGGCTAGATACGAAGGGCTTTAGGATCATTGATGTTCATATAGTGGATACTAGTGATTCTGCAACTCAGATACTAATCATTGATGTTTAGACTTTTTTTACTTACTTTAACTACTTGGTTTCTTAGGTTCGGGATGTATTCAAGCCTAAAGGAAATTACCCTACCATCCTATAAGAGGGACATCCCTTTCTTACCATTATAGACCACACTTTCTTTCAAAGTGTTGGTTTTTGGGTTGGACCCTACATGGGTCATATCCATTGGGAGTACCCTCTTTTAGCTTATTTTCTTGAGATGTGAGACTTCACCACTTCTACTTTTCATCTCATGATATGGGAGATGACTATTAATATGGAGGATATTCACTGCTTATACCAGTTACCCATCTATGGTTGATGTATTTAGTATATTATTGACATAAATGATGTTATGAAAACTATTTCTTATTTTATGGAGCTAATAGAGTGGATGCAATTGTATCCAAGATCATATTGGGGGTCATTATATACTATCAGTACTAGCAGGATGATTACCAGGGGAGCATTAAGTTCTTATTTTTGATGGGCATGATTTAGTGTTATGCCTTACCTGATACATGCAGTTGTAGATTTCCATGGTTATTATTACCTATTGTTGCAAACATGATTAAGCATGGTACATTGTATACTTAGGTGCCTACCTTTTTGGCATAATGCTATATAGAGTTGGTCATTTATTCTTAGGATCACAAATCCTCATTGTAAATGACCATTACTATTCAAGCATAGGAATATGAGAACATTATAGTGGCTCATCCTCCTCGACTTCTTGTTCTTGGTTTTGATAGCCATATGAATTATCTTGGTGGTATCATGAGGAGGAAGAAGGAGTTTTACATTCATCCATCAAATGGGGTCTATAGGGATGTTCACTATTATTGCACTATGCTTATTTAGATGGTGCTAGATCATGTTAGGTTCAAGCCCTACCATTTATATCAAGTGTGGGATGAGCTTGAGGGAGCTTACAAAGATTATATAGGGCAAGGTTCTTAGTGTTTGGCAGACCAATTTTTTGGAGTACTTCTACTTTAATCATGTTAGGGGATAATTTTCCCTTGTAAAAGATATCCATCCAAATCCTATGAGGTATCAATGAGAGGGGACTCTTCCCATTGATGGCCTTTAGAATTTGGTTTATGCAGAGCTTGATCCTACTCAGGAGGAGGCTATAGATGAGGAGGTTGTAGATGATGATGTGGGTATTACTGATACATTCACTTCTTGGTGGTAGGCTAAGTAGGAGGAGTGAGATGAGAAGGATTAAGGATAATGAGTACATTAGTGTGTAAGGGATTTTGGGGTTAGGATTAATGTAGATGAGGGTCATAATATTGAGATGGGAGCTAAGGGAGACATTCCAAAGGTGGATGTTAAGGGTGAGGAGGATGTTCCTTGTGCTAAGGAGACTCAAGAACTAGAGATAGGAGAGGAGATGTTAAAGAGGAGGTTCCTTCCCTACAGGTTCTTATCATTTATGCACTACTAGATGATATTTCAAAGCTCAAGTTTTTATTATCCTAGTCTCAATCATTGCTCAACCAGTCTCATGGAGATAATGAGTTTATGTGTGCTCAATTAGAGTGGTACCAACATTTTGATGAGGATAAGCTCAAGTACAGGGATGAGGATGATCATTATAGAAAGGAGAGGGATACATCTCAATCCATGGTTTAGAATTTATAGCAGTAGGCTAGGTCAGCTGACACCTCAATAAGTGTAGAGTGGTAGTCCTCCTCAGTTATTTGAGATATTTGTAGGTAGTAGGATTACTATCATAGGGTTATGGATACTTGGTTGGTGGGTGTTCTTGCATATGAACCTAATGTTGATTATCTTATTCTTCCTCTAATTTAAATTCTCTTATATGTCCATACACTTCCTGCAACTCTAGCTAGTGGAGCATAGGGTACTTCAAATGTGTAAAGAGGTCAAGATATGGGTGCAGTTTCTCATAGAAGGAGTGTGATTGCTACTTCTTATCATCATCCAGGATCAATTGAGATATGAGCAATAGGATGAGAGTGGAGCATAGGGTGATTGCTACTTCTTCTCATCATCATCCAGGATCAATTGAGATACAAGCAACAGGATGAGAGCGGAGCATAGGAAGTCCCATAATACTAGCTCAAAGGGGTTAGGAGGTAGGTGAGACCAACAACCAAGGTGTTGGTGAGGGTACGAGTATGAGGATGCCCCATCTGATTGACTATCGTGATTACTTATTATGTTATTTTGTTATTAGTTTATAATATTTATGATTAAGGCTTATATTCATTGATGGATATTATATTATATTCATTTTTTGGATCATGGTGATCATGATTAGGGGTTTTATTGGATGGATGCTTATTGATGTCTAGAAAATGGATATTATATAATTATTTTTTGATATATAAATGTGATGATATTTTGAATACTTATGTTTATTATGATGGTTTTGATGAATTGTAGTTTTATAATATCATGTGTTGTGTTATGATTGATGATTCTTAGGTTATATTTTAATTTTAATGTTAGATATAATGATGATGGATTATTAATTATTTATTTGTGTTAGATCACATAATATTTGGTATTTTTATGGATGAATGGTTCTAATATAATATGATATTTTAACTAATTTTAGAGCATTGTATTTATCTGCTATATTTTAGACAATATTTTATTTATAATAGTATGAAATCAGATATTATTATTTACTATTGTTTTGGCTATTTATACAAATGGGATGATGCATGTATATAAGATGGTATGAATGGTATGAAAGATATGAACACACATGGATGAATGTATGAATGTACAATGCTATGAACATATATACATGGATGAATACATGAATGAATGGTACAACTATTTAGATGTTAAACATGATAATTTAGTTTACCTACCAAGATTATAATAATAATGAGATATATGTATTATGGAAAGAGATGAATGTATAATATAATAAAAAGTTTAATAAGTAATATATTCACACTAAATTTATCAAATGATCTTTTGTTTCAATTCTTTCTACTAAAAATGGTATAAAACAAAGTTATGATACACTTAAGTTTATTATGAACTCATGTGTGTGCAATGATATTCATTTCCTTCTCTTAACACTCATCAATTTAATGTTCCAAGAGCATAAATTATGTAAGTTGATTCATCTATGTGAAACATCTAGAGGTCCATCTCAAAGGATGGACATGTTTCCTCTTCATAAAGTATATTTCGATGCCAAATAGATGTTCATAGACCCAATGAATATTAACCCCTAGATCCCATTACAACCTTTCTTTATTGCCAATAAAGCATCCATATCCCCAATAGAGGATATTGTAATCACCCAAGAATTATACTTTTATTTTTTTTATGTACATATTTTCTTCCTATTGTTTTTCATTTTATCATATCTCTTGGATTTGAGATGAAGCAAAATAATACGATGAATAATCATTCAAAATTATGCTTAAGAAAATTTAAATTTTTTATTGTTTTAAGATTTATAATATGTAAAAGTATATGAGTTCATAATATCATGAAAATATTATCAGTTAGAAAATCAGCCCTGTTAGTAAACAAGACAAATATAGTTAATACAAACTAAAATTTTATTAATTTTCTAGAAGACCTCAGTATTACAAATTACACATCACTAGTGTTATCACATAAAAATGGATTTATGTATTTATTTAATACATTATAAAACATTTTCTTGCACTTATATCAAATAATATTAATAAATTCTTGGATATTCTTAGTATGTATATCATGACTTACTACATTCCTTGTTTGTTTAGGTACACGTTGACCTAAGGAGTAGGTCATATTACTATCTATATAAATAAGGGATCTAGTAGTAAGTCCAGGATCAAGAGATGAAGATATACGATCCCATATCTGATCTTGATAATGGCAATCTACTTCTAGGTGTCTTTTGACACTGCCATATAAGGCTGGGATTTTGTATACTTCCTCATTTGTGAGCATACAGACAAACAAATGACCTAATCTGAGTATCATACTATCATCATTACAAGATCGTGAGAAGGTACAGAGTCGGTTGAAGATGGATCATAGTCTAGCAAAGATCACGGATTTTCCTTTGTGAATAAAATAGGCTACCAGCATTCCTTTTTAGCCCAAGCACACTACCTATGATCCTCTTTTAAGATCAGTTAGCTTTGAGATTTCTGGTGCAGGCGATGTCGACCTTCGGTACTTCGTCACTTCCTTTGTTTCATCATTAACAGGTACGTTCTGTGAGGTAAGTATACATTTCTATTTTTGTATGGTGGTTGTCATTACACTTTAAGCATTTTTGTGATTATCTTTCATATCAGCTTATCTATAATAAATTGGTATCCGTAGCTTCAAATTTACAAATTGCTTTTGGGATTATGGATGTTAGAATTCATTTGCTTATTTTCTTTAATTATCATGCATTCTCAAAATCTTTTTGTAAACATTTGGCGAACTTGACGTGAACCTTATTTCAGTAATTGTACTAAAACCCTAGGGTTTTAGTTAGGACTAAAGACAATTTTGTGAGTTGTTTCAGATATGGATTAGTTAAGAGCAATGCTTTGAAGTATTTCAAATAAAGAATTTGATGACTTCTTAGAAGAAATTCAACATGATAGGCCTGACAATTCAGAAGCAAGAGGAAACAATAGTGGAGAAGGTGAAAATGACCACCTTCAAGCAATAATTGAAGGTATGCAAAGGTAAATTGATCAGTTAGCTAGAGGTTCAGCTCAACCGGATGAATCCTTTGAATTTGGTAGCCCATTATCTGATGAGATCTACTTGTGTATGCCACCTATGGATTATAAAGATCTAAAATTTTGCAAGTTCAATGGAGAAGGAGATCCTAGAAGACATTTATAGGGGTTCAAAGATGAGTATGAACTTAAAATTAGTGTGGACTCAAGACTACAAGCTAAATTCTTCCCTCATAGTTTGGAAGGAGAAGCACACGAATGGTTCTACGCTTTGCCAGAGAGATCAGTCACCTCATTTAGAGATTTAAGTATGTTGTTCTTGGAGCAATATAAGCATAATATCAAGAAGGAACTCATGGTTTTAGATATATGTGCTATGAGACAAGGTAGTGATGAGAAGCTAGACAAATTTGTTGTACGATTCAAGAGGACATGGAAATAAATCAAGATCAAGCTCATTGAAAAAGAGGTAAATAATATTTTTAAAGAAGCTATTATGTTACCTTTGCAACCACATGTCATTGATTACACACATCTAGCATTTTCGTATATGAATCATAAGCTATTAGAAAAAGAAAAAGTCCTTGTGAAATTAGGGCTTGTAAAGTATGGAGAGCATGAAAAGCCTAAGGCAAGGGACAAAAGAACACAATCACCAAAGAAAGATAAGTCAATCCATGTAGCAGAAAAGACTGATGAAAAGAAAGAAAGGAAATTTATAAAGTTTCCTATACCTCCTAGATTTATCTTAAAGAATCTTGTTACACCCATTACCTAAACGGGAGGAAGATCCTATAGTAGAGAGACCAGCTTGGTATAAAGAACATAGGTACTGTGAATATCACCAAACCAAGGGGCATGCCACTAATGGGTGTGGAAGCCTTAGAAAAAAGATACAAGGGCTTATAGAAGATGGATTTTATATATGTCCTGATAGAGTTGATAATACCAAAGAAGAGCATGACATTAATGTCATCTTTCATGAAGAAGTATGTACAACACTGATAAGAGGAAGAGCAAGAGTAATCACAAATCCATTCACATGCGAGAGAGAGCTTCCAAAGGACCCAAGAAGTTTTGATTTGATTGAGAAACTTAAGAACACACAAGATAAGGTTATTCTTTTTGAATTATTACAAATTTCAGAACCTCATAGAGAAATAATGAATCAAGCTTTTAAGAATAGTTAGCTAGATAGAAATATATCAGTTACTACCTTGGTGGAAAAAGCTGAGATATAGAGCAAGGGAGAAATTATTGCTTTTTACCCTAATGAGAAGCCTAGCAAGGATGTAACAAAATTACATCCACCTCTATTTATTGAAGTAGAAGCTTTTGGTAGCATAGTTAAGAGATCATTAATAGATGGTGGGGTAGCAATGAATATTTCCACCACCCATTTACTCTCTCAGTTTGATCCTGATTTGTTGCCTCTAAGAGAGGAGACTACCATGAGAGTCAGGGGATTTGATGGCATTCCTAAGAAATGTGCAGGGATCATCACACTTCTGATAAAAGTTGGGAAAAAGACACTCAACACACTATTTTATATCATGGATGGGAAACCTTCATTTAATCTTATCCTTGGAAGACCTTGGATAGATGACATGGAAGGTGTAGCATCTACATTGCATAGATGCTTCAAGTTCACTTTTGAAGGTAATGTATACAAGATTGAGGCAGATGAACAGGTATCTAGACAATGCAATTATGTTCTCCCTGAGATATTTGTCCCATATAATTCAAAGGATGAGGATATCCTAGCCAAGAATGAGCAGATTTATAGGAAAGCACTACAGAAAATTAAAATCACTGACATTGGATTTGGTTCATACATCATTGCAGATGTGAATAGTATTAGTCCCAGGAGATATTTGGATGGATCTCAAAAGGATCAAGAACAAGGCCACTCGCACTCCTCGAAGCAATTTTTATACCATCAGCGGTCCTCTTCTGAAGGAAATTTCAAACATAATGAATGTGGAGTTGTCCCAAAATAGCAAGATGAGTGTGTCAGTCAGATTGTTTCTATAGAATTATCTGAGAGTATCAAACAAATGGAGAATCAAAGTTGTTGTGTATGTGAAATAGAAGATGAAGATACCATACATGCCATGGATTCATGGGAAAATGATGACACTTTCTTAGAATCTATAAAGACAGCTACAGAGATGAGAGTGACAAGGCATGAACATTTAGAATTAGCACCTACCTAAGAGTTGAACTATGTCACATCACCATGGCCTTTTTCAATGTGGGCTTTGGACTTCATGGGTGTTATCAACCCTCCATCTAGTGAGGGCACAAGTTCATTTTAGTTGCCACCGAATATTACACCAAATGGGTTGAAGCAATATCTCTAAAAATAGCTATACAAAAATATATCATCAACTTTATTAAGGAGTATATCATTTGCAGGTTTGGTGTACCTCAAAGGCTAATCATGGACAATGGGGCAAACTTTACAGGAAAAGATGTCAAGGAATTTTGCAAAAACATGAAGATTGATCAACGATTTTCTTCAATATACTATCCATAAGAAAATGGTCAAGCTGAAGCAACAAACAAGACTATCAAGAAGATTTTGGCAAAAATAATCCAATAGAATGGGAGAGATTGGCATGATAAGTTGCCATATGCTTTATGGGCATACAGAACTAGTGTGAGAATAGTGACAGGTGCTACTCCATACTCTTTGGTATATGGAGATGAAATATTTATCCCTCTTGAAATAGAAATACCATCGCTAAGGATTGCACTTAAGGACATTATGAAAGAACCACAAGTGTGGGAAGCCAAAATGAATCAATTAGAGGACTTGGATGAGAAAAGAGTCCATGCCTTGGAACATCTCAGAGTCTATCAATAGAGAATCAGCAAAGCTTATGGAAAGAAGGTGACACCTAAAGCATTTGAAGTTGGGGATATGGTTCTACAAGAGAACGTTTCCAACACTACAACTAGAGATGAGCTCAAAGGAAAATTTGAACCAAATTGGGTTGGCCCATACATCATCATGGAAGCACATGGAAGAGGTTCATACAGATTATCTACATTGGATGGGGAAGTCCTCAAGAACCCTATCAATGCTATACACCTCAAGAAATATCATATCTAAGCAACCTAGGGGTCGCTACATGCATCTCTATTCATGAAGAAATACACCATAGGAATACTTAAGCGAACAGATGATGCAAGGTCCAAATAGGAAGTTAGTCTGATGCCAAAAAAAGAGTGCCTATGCTCCATATCAATTAGAAAAGGACCGCTCACAGTCTTAATCCATGAGCAAAACTAGTCAGAGTAAATATCATCAATCTTATCTCTCAAATTTGCAGTGTTATCTCCCAAATTTGTAATTTTATCAGTGCTATCTCTTAGATTATCAGTTTCACCTCTTAGAGTAGCAGAGTTATCAGTGTTATATCTTAGATTATTAGTTGCATCTCTTAGAGTAGCAGTATTATCTCTAAGATTATCATTTTTATATCTTAGATTATCAGTATTACCTTTCAAAGTATCAATTTCATCATATTGTCAGTGTTATCTCTCAGATTATCAGCTTTATCACATGCCTCTTGGCGGAGTCTCAACTCCTAGAATCTATGTCATGCCTCTTGGTAGAGTTTTAGCTCCTAAGATCAACATCATGCCTCTTGGTAGAGTCTCATCTCCTAGAATCTATGTCATGCCTCTTGGTAGAGTCTCAGCTCCTAGAATCTATGTCATGCCTCTTGGTGGAGTTTCAGCTCCTAAGATCAACATCATGCCTCTTGGTGGAGTTTCAGCTCCTAAGATCAACATCATGCCTCTTGGTGGAGTCTCAGCTCCTAGAATCTATGTCATGTCTCTTGGTGGAGTTTCAACTCCTAAGATCATCAACATGCCTCTTGGCGGAGTATCAGCTCCTAGAATCTATGTCATGCCTCTTGGCGGGAAGTCTAGCTTCCACAAAATTAGATAGATGGAACCATAAATGATAAGAGATGGTTGTATGTAACAAAAATCAAATGCATGTGGGTAATTATCATCTGTGACCTCTTGGTAGATGGCTATGGACCTTAGAGATGTACTTTCTTTTTGCAGGTTATCACTGGAGCTCATGGAGCATATCAATATCAACTTGGGGGCAACATGGAAGACATCATATAAGGCGGTTTCCTAACTCATATATTTTGTTTACATGTTGCTTATCTTTCTCATAGTATTATCAAAAGTGCATTTTCATCAATAGATGGATCAATATCATGTTTATTAAGGATTATCAATGATATTTTTTATTTTACTTTGAATTAAAAATATCTCAAATGCACCTAGCGATTTTCAATCTTTCACCCAAAGTGGGTCATATGTTATCACATAAAAATGGATTTTTGTATTTATTTAATACATTATAAAACATTTTCTTGCACTTATATCAAATAGCATTAATAATGTATTGGATATTGTTAGTACATATATCACGACTTACTACATTCCTTATTTGTGTAGGTACACATCGACCTAAGGAGTAGGTCATATTACTATCTATATAAATAAGGGATCTAGTAGTAAGTCTAGGATCAAGAGACAAAGATATACGATCCCATATCTAATCTTGATAATGGCAATCCACTTCTAGGTGTCTTTTGACACCGCCATACAAGGCTAGGATTTTGTATACTTCCTCATTTGTGAGCGTACAAACAAACAAATGACCTAATCTGAGTATAATATTATCATCATTGCAAGATCGTGTGAAGGTATAGAGTCAGTTGAAGATGGATCATATTCTAGCGAAGACTGCCAGCATTCCTTTGTGAAGAAAATAGGCTACCAACATTCCTTTTTAGCCCAAGCACACCGCCTGTGATTCTCTTTTGAGATCAGTCAGCTTTGAGATTTTTGGTGCAAGCGACATCGACTTCTAGGACTTCGTCACTTCCTTCATTTCATCATTACCAGGTACGCTCCATGAGGTAAGTATACATTTCTAGTTTTTTATGATGGTTGTCATTACACTTCAAGCATTTTTGTGATTATCTTTCATATCAGCTTATTTATAATAAATTACTATCTGTAGCTTCAAATTTACAAATTGCTTTCGCTATTGTGGATGTTAGAATTCATTTACTTATTTTCTTTAATTATCATGCATTCTCAAAATCTTTTTGTAAACAACTAGATCTAGCTACCTTCTGAAAGGGCTTTTCTCAAAATGCATACAACAAGTAAACTATATGGATAGGTCATCGATGACCCTTATCAGAATGCTAATGACTGAGGTGAAACACTGACACCCAATATCAAGTTGCTGGTGATTGGGAATTTTAAATTTTGGAACAAATTTGAAATCACTCTTCGATTCTATCTTTTTTTTCTTCTATGTAGCTAATATCTTCAAGTTTTGTTGCATCTTAGCACCTGTAGACCGTATACACATGCTTAGACAAACCATTAAACATACCTACACTTTTTAAAAATTTTAATATAATATAGCAAAAATAAATAATAATAATCAAATTGAAGTAAAACCTTACAATTCTATCTTTATTCCAACAACATTCATCTACTTCAAAATTCGGGTTTATTTTCGCCTAATTGCTTCATGTATTTATAAAGTTTTTAATGAGCATTGGTGGAGTTCTAGAAAGCTAAAAAGAGGGGATCAAAGCTTATCATTAGCTTAAAATAACCAGAAGGAATTCAAATTTGATGACAACATAGGTAATGACTAACCCTCTTTATCCATACTTTCATGGAGAAGATGAACCTTATAGTTCATGTTCTATTTTTTTTGTTTTGATTTTTTTGTTACAGATTCCTGATGATCTTAAGCAGATGCCGATGACCTAAATTGATCACTAGTGATTATAGTCTAATCATTGATATTTTAAGTTTTTTTATTTTTTAATGTATAAGTGGATCATATTTTGATGTCTACATTTTTCCCCTTTTTGAATTATCAACTGAAGATGAGGTTGATAGTTTCAAAAATATAGAATGGGAAGTTTTAAATTATTATTTTATCTAGTTATCTTTGAGGCTTTTTGCGATAAAATTTTTGACTCAATTTCTTATGTATGTCAACATTTTGATCTATCAAATTATGATAAAATATGTTTTCATTTAACAATGTATTGCGCTTCTATGATAGTTGCATGACATTTTAGTTATGTTATTTTGCATGTCTAAGCGCACATGTACCATATAAGTATTTCTTTAGTATATAGGTTTTTGATGGTGTTTTCTTTTATCCCGAAAACAAGGTTTCAAGGTGATCTTATGTAACAATGATTTATCACATTTTACCATTTTTGATATTTGCAAAATTAATAATATCTTAAGAAGTTTTATCAAAATATTTTACGCATTAAGCTTAATTTACTTAGATAAAATATAATCGTAACTATTTTTTTTTTTTTAGGGTTCCTGGTTGTAGACTTCAATCATTGATGTTTGTACATGAATCGCTAGCATCTGCTATCTAGTCATCAGCATTCCAATCCATAGGGTTATAAAAAGAAAAAGTTTAAATTTCATTATCACTTTTCATTCTATTCTATCACTTTCTTGCCAAGTGTTATTTATTTTCTCATGCCTTTTATTTTGTTATTAGCTATCGATATCTGACAAGATTATCATGCCTCCATGTCATCGCTCTACTAGTCATTCTTGACCTATCCAAGAATAGGTAGGGTTTCAAACTAACCTTGTTTTTTAATTTTTGCTTATATTTAATATTTTAACCATTTAGTTTTAATTTTTTAGTTATAAAATACAATAATTAGATATTTAGAACATTTTTATTTTATTAAAATTAAATTTAAACATTTCTTTCATTAGTTTTAATAATTTTTCAAACCCTTGACTGTGATTTCCAGCCAAAGTTGAAGGGTTTTAGGGTCACCAACATTTACATGTCGGGCACTAATGATTCTGAAACACTAGTATTTAAATGTCGACATTTCATGTTAAATTATCCATTTTTTTTAAAATTTAAATTGTATGAATTTGTAGGTTCGAGATATTTTTGAGCCTTGTTTTAGATACCCTTCTATCATTTAGATAGGTAGGAAGTTTTTGGGTCCTATTGATCATACATTTTTTAGGACGGTTGGATTTGGCATGGGCCCATATATGGATCACATTCATTGGGGGCATCCTTTATTGGCATCTTTATCAGATAGATGGGATGCTCATACTTCAATTTTTCATCTCCCAATTGGGGAGATGACGATCACAATAGAGGAAATTCATTGGTTATATAGACTACCTATCCATGGTTAGAGGATATAGCATGTGGTAGATAGAGTTGTAGCTTTACCAATAATTTCATACTTGTATGGAGCAAATAGAGTTGATACTATTATTTCTGAGATTATTTCTAGAGGCATCCGATACTACCAGTATTGGATGGAGGATCAAATCAAAGCTATACATTTTTCATATTTGATGGGATTAGTTCAGTGTTATGCTCTCTCAAATACTGGTGGTGGAAGATTTCCATGGTCGCTTTTACTCATTATAGCAGATATGATGTAACATAGCATAATGTATGCTTGGGCACCTATATTACTAGCTCAAATTTATAGAGAGCTCTTCTTTTATTATCAGGGGCATCGTGCCTCATTATCAGTTACTATCACTTTGTAGGCATGGGCTTATGAGCATATTGTTATAGCTCACCCCTCAGGCTTACCTATGGCCAATTTTGGTAGCCATTTGGAGTATGAGGCAATCATCATTCGATGGCATGATGATTTTTATATTCATCCATCAAATGGTATTATATGAGATGTGGCCTATTACTGCCACATCCTTACTTAGTTAGTTCTAGATTAGGTGAGGTTTAGACCTTATCATTTATTTCTAGTTTAGGCTGAGTTGGTAGGAGAGATTATTGGTATTCAACAACCACATGTTTTGAGTGGTAGATGTATATATTTTCTTGAGTTTTTTTAGTTTGGGAGAGTATACTGCTAGTTTGGTTTAGTTTAGGATATTCCACCCTCACTAATGCTATATCAATGTGAGGGTACCATCCCAGTGGAAGGTATTCAATCTTTGGTATACATAGAGCTAGATCCTACTTAGGAGGAGACACTGATTGAGGATGATACTAGGGTAGATGATGTTGGTATCACTAAGGAGTTTAGCATTTGGTGGCATATCGAGTAAGAGGATGATGATGATGATGGAGAGGGTAGATGCATTCATCATCATGTTGATGATGTTGAGGAGGTGGGTGCATCTACAAGTGAGGAAACAATAGGTGAGGAGGAGGAGAGGATGATAGATGTTGCTGATGAGTTTATTCTAGAGGAGAGATTAGCAACTCCAACTGAGGAGGGAGTTTCCCCAGATAGAGATGTTGATGATAAAGGTGATATCCTGATGACTCAAATCCCTAGTATTGATACTTTACTACATGATATTTATGAGCTTAGATATTAGTTGGTGTAGGCCAACTCACATATGTATCAATATAGAGCTAAGAGGGATTAGTATAGTATAAAGAGGGATGAGGCTTGTTTATCATTATAGGGAGCTCAGGCTCATCAGATGGGAGTAGCACCTACTCTTGGGGGTACTAAGAGCAGATCTTCAACATTTGTTCATGGCATTTTTTAGTGGAGAGATTATTATAGTGCTATCATTTAGACTTGGTTGATAGGTGTACCAGCATTTTCCCCTAGAGTACAATATCCCATACCTCCACTAAGTTACATGCCAATTGAGTTATATACATATTAGGTTAGTAGTAGTGCTTAAGGGATATTTGGCTCTCTAGGCAAGATAGTGAGATCAAGAGCCTCTCCTAGTAGGGGTACTACACCTTGGGCATTCTCCTATGGTATTGTGAGATCATCATAGCTACATGGATCTACATAATAAGCTAGTCCTATAGGGTACTACTCCTCTTGGTCATAGCACTAGAGAGATGAGAAGACAATGAAGAGATCATGGTAGTTCTCATGGTTAGGAGAGTGGTTGGAGTAGTCCTTGAGGAGGATCTGGTCGTTGGGGTAGTCTATGAGGATGCCCATATTGTATTTTTATCATGATGATGAGATTATATATTTTATGAGAACATGTATTTTATATGCTTATATAATTTTTATGATATGATAAGGTTTGAGATGTTATGATGTAATTTGTTATATGATTTGATATGTTATATTATTAAGTAGTTGAGGATATTTAGGATGATGTCATTTTTAGTTTTATATTAGCAGATAGATATTTGATGATATGTTTTCTTATATTTATGTAATGATGGTTTCATATATTGAATGATGTTTGAATATTTTGATCCTATTATCATAAAGGTTATATAAAATACTAGACAATGAAAATTTGTAAATAAAATTTTATAGGACATATTTTAAGTATAATAGTATGAAATTAGATGCATCATTTTCCATTTCTTGGCTATCTATGTGTATAAATAAATATATGATAAGAAATGTTATACAAATATAGAAGATAACTTGAATAACAAGATCACTTATCAATTTAAATAATAAAAGATAATTTTATATTGGGATATATGGATAATATTGATAACATAACATGATTAAAGAAACAATAAATTAACTAGCTTTATCAATCTTTCTTTTACCTTCATTTATGCAATTAGAGATGATATAAAACATAGTCATAATATCAAAAGTTTATCTTGAACTCATGTGTGCATGGTGATATTTATTTACCTCTCTAGAAATACATAAATTAAATGTTTTTAAAAGCATAGTTTTAAATTCAATTCTCCTTATGTGCATACAATGGTCCAAATTTCTTTGGACATGTTGCCTCTTTGTTAGGTATGCCCCATTGTCCATCAGGCATCCATAGCACCGATAGAGGATACTACAATGACCCAAGCATATATTTTAGACTTATTTTCTTTTTTCTCCTCTCTTTTCTTTTTTTTTCCTTGGGTTTGGGATGAAGTGAAATAATGGGAGAATATTTCCTTTAAAACTATACTTCAAAACATTCAATGTTTGTTTGTTTTGAAATTTTAAATGTGAGAATAGTGTTTGAGTTCATGATATTCCAAAGATATCAAACATGTTTATCTATCATCTTAAATTGACTAAAATTCAGATATAATGTCATAATAGAAGCTAAAATGAGAATAACTTTAAACAATATTATGTTAATCATACATATGCAATGTAATATGTGTACAAAATGGTATATATGAATGGGGGAATATATAAATATAAATTGATAAGTGATCTAATCAAATAACAATAACATTCCCTAATTTAATAATGAGATATATATATATGGCAGCGCACCTGATAGGCAAAAAGCTTTATAATTTTATATTTCTGAGTATAAATAAGACATATGTATATAAAATAAAATAAATTAGGATTTTTTTTGAGAATTTTTGATTAATATTATTATTTGTTTTTTTTTAACATATAAAATATGTATATACACTATTCATAAAGAGCAAATAGTTTTTCTAACTATAGAATGGTCAAAGATGCATGTTGTTTATGGATTCATGCTCTTCATTTCCTTCCATATCAATCAAATGATATGCCCTAGAACCATATTTTTCTTGATTATATAAGGTCCTAACCAATTTGGAGCAAATTTATCATGTAATTGGTGTTCCATACAAGATGTTTGTTGGTTATCTTTTAAAACTAAATCCCCTATATTAAATTCTTGTATCTTAACTTTGTTATCAAATCCTCGTTTGATACGTTCTTGGTATACATGCATATGTTCTAATGCATGGACTCATTTTTCATCTAAAAGCAATAATTGATCCAATCTTGCTTGTCTTGCTGCTTCATCAGTTATATAGTCTTGTAAAGCAATTCGTAAAGAAGGAATTTCTATATCCAATGGCAATTTCACTTCTAAACCATAAATAAGGGAAACTGGGTTTCCTCTAGTTGGTGTTCTAATGCTTGTACGATATGACCATAAAGCATGTGGAATTCGAAGATGCCAATCTTTATGAGAATCATTAATAGTTTTAACTAGAATACTTTGAATGGTTTTATTTGTAGCCTTAGCTTAACCATTACCTTGAGGATAATATGGTGTTGAAAAGCTAATTCGTATGTGATATGCTTTACATAATGCTAATACTTATTTATTTTTAAAATTTTTCCATTATCAGTAACAATTTGAGAAGGAATGCCAAATTGACAAATGTGATGATGTAATATGAATTTGACTATTTTAGGTCCTTTTATTGAAATAATGGGTATAGCTTCAACCCATTTTGCAAAATATTTAGTAGCTACTATAATAAATTTATGACCTCCTAATGATGTAGGGAATATTTATCCTATGAGATCTAAGGCCCATCATGAGAATGACCACAAAGATTGCATTGGTTGTAGCGCTTGTGAAGGTTGAACAAAAAGGTGAGCATGCTATTGACACTTAATACATTTTTTAATGTAATCAATACAATCACATTCCATTATAGGACAATAATATCCCATGCACATTAAGAATTTTGTAATAGCAAGTCCGCTAAAATGTCCTCCGCATATTCCATCATGTGTAGATGTAATTGCAATTTATGAATCATCCCATTCTAAAAAAACACAATAATATACCATCAAATCCTCTTTGATATAGTATATCACCTAACATGTAATAATGAAATGCTCATAATTTAAAAGCTTTCATAGGTAACTTTGTAAAATCTTTAGGTAAAA
>Ga0139314_100090_pt1 | contig 16890 bp, 16 predicted proteins | sample In2P11_FD_99376 | JGI IMG/M metagenome (GOLD analysis project Ga0139314, IMG submission 99376)
CTCCATCTGCTGCATCTTGACTTCCTCCTCATTGTCATGGAGTTGTCCTATTTATTTCTGTTGCACTGGTTTCTTTTCCTTCTACGCAGGTTTCTTATCCTGCTTGTTCTTGGTCTGTTGCTTCTTTGCTACCTTCTTTCTCAGGGATGTCGTTAGCTCTACTCCAGAGGCTTTATCTTGTCTCTTTTTCTTGTCTTCTTTGTGGTTTTTCTTCCGTGGCTACTTGTTTTCACGGCGACCTCGTGCGCTATGGGGACAAAGGTACATTTGATGTTGCAGATTTACTCGTCTGGGCTTCCATGATGCCTGCTAGCCCTTTCTCTATAAGCTCTCTAGAAATTTTGTCAAAACTTCTCTTAGACATATAGTAGCACAATTGTCTCACACTTGGTCACAAATTCTCAAACTGAGTTCTCCAGATAGAAAAGTGTAAAATGTGGAGCGAGACATGGATTTTATAGCCAATTTGAATTTTGAACCCCATGATTAGCTTAGATATTTCTTATTCAATGCAGATATGGCTCTAGATCTGACTAGTTGTGCTTCATAAATGTGTTTCTCCCATGCATCTTAATGGCAATTTTCTTTTAATGATAGCTTTGTCCTTCCAACGATGATAGTTCCAGTGAACTTTGATGAAACTCTATTGTGGCGTAGCAATCCTTCCTTCATCGTTGTTCTTTCAGACTTCAACATACTCCTGAATATTGTGTAGTAATCTTTCTTTGGTGAAGTTCCCTTCTACAGAGTAGTTTATAGTCCAATTCCCACTCTTAGCTACACGTGGCACTAAGACTCTTCTCCTTTCATCCTTTAGTGCAAAGCTTTAAGGAAAAAGTCATCCTTGTATACCTTCAATCTGCTATCATTCACTCGTCCTGGAATCAGCTAACCATTTAACTTTGTGAGCTGAACTGCACCACCATCAGAGATGTGCTTGATTATATACGGTCCTAACCAACGTGTTTTAAATTTTCCTGGGAACTTCACAAATTCTCTATCATATAAAAGTACAAGATCTACTTCCGGTAATGTTTTCTACTTGATGTGCCTATCATGCCAGGATTTCTCCCTTGCTTTTTGTACTTGCTAATGAAAACATGTTATAAACATGTCTTCTTCCAGAGCAATTAATTATACCATCCTTTCTTCCATTATATTGAAGTCTGCCATGTCTGTTGTTATGCTCCTATACCAATAGGTTTCATATTTCATGATTGACTTGATGAGCTATGAATATGTTCTTACCTTTCCTTGTTGCAAAGGTTTTCCATATTTTCAAAAAATATCAAAAAATTTAAAAAATGTAAAGAGGGTATACCCGAAAAGAATAATCAAAGGGTGAAAAGAATAAGATGGTCAAAAAAAAAGAAGTGAAAGAAAATAAACCCCACCAAAATAAAGACCAAGGAAAGTGTGCAAGTCTAAATGCCACTACTTTTTACTCTTATGCAATAAACAATTGTGTGCAGCTTGTAACTTATGCCACAATTGATGAACAGTCAAACAGTTTAAGCTTGGCTAGTTCATATTTGAATTTTATGTTTTAGAGATAGAGAATAAAGTCTAACCAAACTGTTTAAACTTGGAAGATAAATAGATAGGTAGAGTGAATAAAAGGAGCTCAACAGTTTAATCTAAGCCCTTGAATGTAATAAGGTTAGACTTAGATAGATATATCCATGTAAAAGAAAAGAAAAGTTTGATAAGGGTTTTCCAGTTTAAGTGCACCCAAATAAAGAAGAAAAAATGTTAGGTTAAAGTAGGTAGGGTAGGTAGATGATGTTGCAGAATTACATGTGATGGATAATGATCTAAATGTGTTAATTTTTACTTTCATCACAAGTGCAAGGAAGACATTACACTGGAAGAATTTCAGGTAAGGCAAGGTCAAATAATTAACTCCCCTTCTCATCTTTCCCTAAATTTTCACTAATTCCCCCTAAGTACTAAGGCATTTTAAAATTAGAGGGGCTCGTAGCATTTCTCTGACTTCTGGAGGGACTGGACACACGGCCCAATAATTTAAAAGCCTAAGCACTTAAAACCATCCATAAATCATTCATTTACTTTCATAAGTCTTTTCCTAAGTAAAATCCTATTTTACTTAGGAAAATTACACAATACCCTATAAAAGCCCTTTTATACACTTTAGCCTAAGTCAATATGTTATATGATGAAATACATTCGGAAAACATTGCACTTAGTGCTTTCCCATTCATTCGGTCATATTAACTAATAATGTTTTATTATATAATTCCCAAATAAAATAAAATTATCCATGCCTGTATTATATTATTATACAAAATCCCGAAAAATTACATAGCCCGCCCCGATGGTTAAGTTATAACCATAAATACATTTTTAAACCGGGATTAACTTGTTAGGTCCCTATAATACTAGTGATTACTCCATTACTATTGTAGTTGTATCCCTTATTAATATTATTGTGACGCTATTGTCCCCTTATTTTTATTACTATGCCCCATAGAATCCCTCTATTGTTATTTTTGTGGCTTTATATTATTATTGTTAGGTTGGCTGGGTTATATTGTGACTCCTTAGACTCCTATATATAGAAATGAGGTTTTTTCATTTGAATCATCCAAGAATTGTTCATTTGTGTAATTTAAAGGAGGCTTCCCCCTTGAAGAGGCTGAATTCTAAGGCGTTCAACTATCTTTTCTATCTTTTTGTGAGCTGGTTTCATAACATTTGGTATCAGAGCTTTGGATTCTAGGGTTTCGCTGCTCCAAATAGGTCATCGTGGAATTTTCGCTATAACTTTTTTCCTGCGATGTTTCAGAAGTGAAAAAAATACATTTGAAAAGAAATCGCACTGAACCTCAGGTCAAAATTTCAGAGCTTTTCGTGGTATATTTGCAGAGATATGATCTGAGGAAGTTGATCTTTTTGCAGACTCCTGAATTACATTCCAAACAGGTGACTTAGGGAAAATTGTCATAACTTTGTCTATGAGCATCGGATTGAAGTTTCGTAAGAAGCTATAGAAAGAGGACAGACTGTAGTTTCATGTACATATTTTTCATATCCAAAAGTCGAAACAGGGACATGTGGCATGTCGTACAAGTTCGCTCTACTGAAGTAGTCTATAATCAGGTCACTGTGGGAGATTTGGCATAACTCTTCCTTGGAGAATCCAATTTGGATCAGACTGGTGTTATTGAAAAGAAGACACAGAGGGATACTAGAGATTACAATTTCAGAACTAGATGATTAGAAATTACATAGATACATCACAGGCAATATCAAGCTCCTTCAAAGTGAAAAAAGGTGTGTAGATTTTTTTTAATTTTTTCTTAAGCTTGGTTTGAAAAATTATTTTGAAGAATTCAAAAGGCATAGTAGAGCATTATTATCGGTAACAGATGCCTCGAGGAAAGAAAATACAAACACCTAGTAAGCAATCTGAAAGCGCTAGCATGACTCATGAAGAAGAGGAAGAAATGCTACATGATATATCAAAATTACAAGACCAAGTGCAACAAATGTCACTCTCACAAAAGCTAACAGAATCTAAGATAAATGGCGTTGAATCTAAGATAAAGGGTGTGGAAGCTAAGATGAACGACATGGAAGCTAATATGGATGATTTGAAGACATATTTGAAGACATGCATGGAAGAATTGAAGATAAATATGAATAATTTGCTACAAGAAATGGTTACTAATGGTGAAAGGGTAGTAAAGGAAACTCATGATGAGAACAAAAGAAACATTAATCATGATTCCATAGACTCTAATGTTGGATTGAAGACCCACCATATTCCAAAAATCGATATGAGAAAGTTTGATGGCAAGGACCCCGCAACATGGATATTACAAATGGAGCAATTTTTCAATCTCAGTAATGTGCAAAACACACAAAAGGTACGTATTGCAACTTTATATTTGGAACCAAATCAGTTTGTATGGTATCAATGGCTTTTCTCTCGTAAACAAATTATCACTTGGGAAATTTTTACAGAAGAATTGACAGCACATTATGAGGACACAAAAAGCAACACTTCTTTTAGCTAATTGATAAGTCTCGAACAAAAGGGTTTAATAATGGAGCACATTGAGGAGTTCCAAAAATTGAACATAAGAGTAAAAAATATTCTAGAGGAGCATAGGATTGATGTGTTCATAGGGACTTTAAAGGATAATATCCAACATGATGTTCGCCTTCGGGAACTGATTCATTAGAGAAGGCTTTCAGGTTAGCAAGAAAAATGGAAAGCAAAATTATGGAAACCAGGAAGCATACCAGTCACAACTATAAAGATGGAAGTGTTGTTACCCCTAGCCTTCCACAACCTGTAAGGTTGACACCACAACAATTAGAAGAAAAAATAGCAAAAGGGTTTTGTTACAGTTGCGATAGCAATACACTAAAGGTCATAAGTGTGCTGAGAAGAAATTATTCTACATAGATTGTGAAGAGGAAGAAGAAAAGGAGTAAGAAAGGTCAAAAGAAGAGGATACACTCCAGGAACAAAGTCTAGTAAAGAAGAAATGAATCCGAGAAATGAATCTGACCATTTCTTGTAATGCATTGGCTGGAATTACCACTCCTCAAACCATCAAGATAGAAGGACAAATCAAGAAGAAAAATGTAATAGTGTTGATTGATTCAGGGAGTACCCACAATTTTATTCATTGTAAGGTAGCAAAAGAATTGAATTGCTTCCTATATCCAGCACCAGACTGTCAAGTGATGGTTGCAAATGGAGGAACTATAAATTGCTCTGGAAAGTGCCATAATATCAAGCTATATATGGGAGAATATGTATTGACGAGCCCAATGCTTTCCATTCCAATGGGAGGTGCTGATGTTGTATTAGGAGTCCAATGGCTACAGTCCTTGGGTACAATAGCTTTTAATTTTCAAGAAATTTTCATGAAATTTTCTGTGAAAGTAAAGGAAGTTGAATTAAGGGGTATTGCAGGGAAACTGGGAAAGATAATCAGCTCTAATGGTATGACAAAGCTTCTAAAAAAGGAAAAAAGAGGTGTAATTTCACAATTATGTTCGCTAGATGTTTCCATATCGGAATCATCTATTTCTCAAGATCTCCAAAAAGACTTGGACAATCATTCCAAGGTATTTTAGACTCCCAAAGGTCTTCCACCTATTCGTGATCATGATCATGCTATTCATCTGATTCCAGGAACTGTTTCTCCAAACATCAGGCCGTATAGATATCCCTATGCCCAAAAGAGTGAAATTGAATGTATGGTTGCAGAAATGCTAGAGGCTAGTATAGTTCAACCTAGTCAAATTTCTTTCTCTGCTCTAGTAGTATTGGAGCACAAGAAGGATGGATGATGGCGCATGTGTCCAGATTAGAGGGAGCTCAACAAGCTCACCATTAAAGATAAGTTTCCCGTTGCTGTCATTGATGAATTACTGGATGAATTGCATGGATCAATTTACTTCACCAAGTTGGATCTTCGTTCAAGATATCATCAAATCAGAATGAAGACTGAAGACATTCTGAAAACAACATTTAGAACTCATGAGGGTCATTATGAATTTTTGGTCATTCCTTTTGGCCTTACCAATGTACCTTCTACATTTCAAGGTTTGATGAATTCCATTTTCAAACCCTTCCTTAGAAAATTTGTGTTAGTATTTTTTGATGATATACTAATCTGCAGCAAGTCTTGGAAGGATCATGTTGAACATGTTGACAGGGTGCTACAACTATTGGAGGAGAAATAATTATATGCAAAATGATCGAAATGTTTCTTTGGAGTACAAGAGGTAGAATATCTGGGTCATATTGCATCTCATGAAGGAGTTAAGGTAGACCCTAGCAAAATTAAAGCCATTAAGGAATGGAAAATCCCCACATCCATAAGGCATTTGTGAAGATTTCTCAGGTTGACAGGGTATTATCGCAAGTTTGTTAAGAATTATAGAAGAATAGTAGCACCTCTAACAACATTATTGAAGAAAGATGCATTTTCATGGACTCCAGAAGCAAAAAAGGCCTTCGAACATCTTAAAGAGGCAATGTGCCAAGCACTGGTCTTAGCTACACCAGCCTTCACAAAAACCTTTATTATGGAATGTGATGCTTCAGTAAATGGAATTGGTGTTGTTTTAATGCAAGATGAAAGACCCATTGCTTTTGGAAGTCGTTCAATCGAGGGAAAGTTTTTACACAAAGCTATTTATGAGAAGGAAATGTTGGCAATACTACATGCACTTAAGAAATGGCAACCCTACCTAATGGGAAGACACTTCAAGGTAAAAATGGATCATGATAACCTTAAATACTTTTTAGAACAAAGATTATCCTCTGAAGAGCAACAAAAGTGGGTCACAAAGATGTTGGGTTATGACTTTGAAATCATCTTCAAAAAAGGGAAGCAAAATGTGGTGGCAGATGCACTCTCAAGAAAGGATGAGGATGTGGAAGCATTGTTGTGCGCCATTTCTATTATCCAACCAGATTGGATAAACGCAGCAAGGGAGGAATGGAAGAATGATGAAGAAGTGTGGGCACTTATTCGAAAGTTACAACAAGATTCCAGTACATCTTATACATTTAGCTGGCAAAATGTTTCTTTATGGTACAAAGATCGCTTATATCTTTGTAAGAATTCGCAACTCAAACAAAAGATTCTTATGGAATTGCACACTTCTCCCTTAGGAGGGCACTTAGGATTTTTAAAAACTTACCACAGGGTTAAGAAGGAATTTTTTTGGGATGGCCTTAAATCAGATATTCAAATTTTTTTGGCAGAATGTTTGGTTTTCCAACAAAATAAAGTTGAAACAATTAAGACCCTGGGTCTATTACAACCTTTATCCATTCCAAGCCAACGTTGGGAGGAGGTTTCAATGGATTTTATCACAGGTTTACCCAAGTTTGAGGGAAAGAGTGTCATCATGGTGGTAGTTGATAGACTTACCAAGTATGCACACTTTTGTGCATTATCACATCCATTTAAAGCCAATATAGTTTCTATTGCATTTATGGAAACAATTCAAAAGCTACATGGAAACCTAAAGATTATTGTAAGTGATAGAGATCGCATTTTCACTGGAAATTTTTGGACATAATTATTTTCTTGTCTTAGTACTCAGTTAGCTCATAGCTCATCTTATCATCCTCAATCTGATGGGCAAACTGAGATATTAAACAAATGTTTGGAAGGATATCTTATTTGCTTTCTATCTAATAAACAGACACAATGACCCCATTTATATTACTTTCTGGATATCAGCCACCATCCATCACATCATATTTAAGAGAAAATTCTAAGGTTCAAGCAGTGGAACATCACACCAAACATCGACAACAAGTCATCCAACTCTTAAAGGATAACCTCGTGTTGGCACAAAATAGAATGAAACAACAAGCAAATCAACATTGCAGTGAAAGAATTTTTGATGTAGGTGATTGGGTATTCCTATGGTTGCAACTATATAAACAAATGTCCCTCAAGCAAGCTAAGAAGGATAATAAATTATCACCAAAGTATTATGGTCCGTACAAGGTGTTTCAAAATATTGGTACTATGGCATACAAATTGGAGCTTCCTGCAGCGTCTCGAGTGCACCCAATTTTCCATGTTTAATTTTTAAAGAAGTTTATAGGCGACAAGCTCCTAGTTCAAACAATATTGCCAGAACTTGACGAGGAAGGAAAAATTATATTGGAACCGGAAGCAGTCACAGAAACAAGAACTCGACAGCTACAAAATCGATCAATTTTGGAGTATCTCATCAAGTGGAAGACCTTATCCACTGAAGATTCCACATGGGAGGATGAGAATTTTATACAGAAGCATCTAGAACTACTCTAGTGTTGAGGACAACACTTTTTTGAAGGAGAGGGGCATGTTAGGTCCCTTAATATTAGTGATTACCCCATTACTGTTGTAGTTGTATCCCTTATTAATATTGTTGTGCCCCTATTGTCCCCATATTTTTATTACTTTTCCCCATAGAATCCCTATATTGTTATTTTTGTGGCTTTATATTATTATTGATAGGTCGGCTGGGTTATATTGTGACTCCATAGACTCCTATATATAGAAAGGAGGTTTTTTCATTTGAATCATCCAAGAATTGTTCATTTGTGTAATGTAAAGGAGGTTTCCCCCTTGAAGAGGCTTAAGGCATTCAACTATCTTTTCTATCTTTTTGTGAGTTGGTTTCATAACATAACTAGTTAACCCGTAACTAGTTAACAGCCTTAATCCTCGCTGCATTAATAAGTGATTAATTAACCCTCACGGTTAATTAAGAACCTCCCCGACCTATCATACCACCCCCAATATAACTAATTAAAACTTAATTGTGTCAGTCCCACCATTATTAAAACCCATCTCATCGCGCCTCCCGTCAGCCATTCGATCATGCCTCTCACATCCAATGGCTATCCTTGATATTATGCACCCTTTTGTGACCGTGCGTTAGCGCGTGATCACTAAGCGGTTTTCTCCCCATACCTTCGCCACACGTCACACATCCTGTGGAATTGCTCGCTCCCGACTAGTTACCACCCATCCCCAAAAGCAGTGCGATAAGAAACGGCTTACTGCCTTCCCGCATATGACAAAAACATCACTTCATTCCCCGCTGACGTCATCCATCCAGAAACCAAAAAACCCCACCAACCTATGACTTTGTTAATAAAACAAACGAATGTAGTTTTCATTGTTTTTTACCATAAACCTATACTCCCATGCAAAGAATGTCGAGGTCAACTGTCTGAGGTTTTCAATCACCAACTCGCTCAAAAACTCGTAGCCGATGCAGCCCAGAACCTGTTAGCCACTACCATCACCTGTTATTTCAATGTCCATTCCCCAAACAAGGTATTTATCCAATTCCTACATAAACCTTGCAATTTCTCGTTTTACACTATAAATTCCACTGAAAAAGACCAAAATTGGTTACAATTCAGTCTTTGCCTTCATTATATAAGTTCCCAGACCCTCTATTTTTCCCATTGTTATAGAAAATCATTGTTTCCATCTGAATACGCAAGAACCAGACATGGAAACCCATGTGGCCCTGAGTGTTGCACCCCTAAATGCTCCTCATAAAGATTTAGACTATCTACCTTTGGCTGATAAGGACTTCCAGATAAAAGACCTCATCACTGACAAAAATCACCTAAAAGTCTTTTACCAAAGTAGAGATAATTACCTAAGTGGTTCTGATATCATAGGACTGTGGGAATCCAACCTACCTATGTATTTTCTACCCTCAATTCGTATTTTCCCAGAAATAATTCATCATTGGCATGCCAATTATGACCCTAATCACCAAGTAGTCATGTCCCCGAGCCAAATAGTCCTTTTTCCAATAACTGTTGAGTCAATTAATGAAATGTTACAGTTTCATTCCAATCAAGCCCTGACTCCCCTTTCCATGGGAGATTTACTTGAGAAATCAGTTAAATTATCCCAAGAGGAACTCACTCAACTCTATCAAATTTTCATGTCACCAAAGCATCAACCTAATGGCCCACCTCCTTACATGTAAACATTCTTCACAGGTATGGGACAACTCATAATTGACATGATATCATCAATAATGGGTTTCAATACTAGTGAATTTGTTGATGAATTAACCCTAGTACTGTTGTCAATTTTTACTCCTGGACAGCCCCCTACTATCAAATATGACTTTGCATCCTACATTGTTGACAAGATTCATGACCAGTTCATGAGACTAGAAAATGAAAGAGTTTTCAAGTACTCCACCTTTATATACCATCTTATGTTCTTCTATCAGTCAGACAATTTCCCATTCCCTGTCTTGAAACTTGACACCAGAGGAAATCCAAGGTCTGTAATCTTCTGGTCTGCAGTATTCCATAGTTCCTTTGAAACCCCTTACTCCTACAATGAATTCATTGACCTATTTATTCACCCAGCAACCACCTTGTTGACAGGAGTTTCCCCTCCCAAGATCAGTGTTGATATTAAATAGACCCTTCAAATTTCCAAGCAATACAAATTGGGAGACTGGTATCTACACCAGAACTTCACAGAATTCAGAATATATGGCTGTGATCTTGCCCCCTTCAAGTTACCAAAGTATGTTCCAATGCGACTGTTTGCATTGGAATATTATAGGCAGATGTGTAATGCAGATTTGATCCATTTTACTAAAGCCAAAAAGAAAGCACAACTAAGGATCAAACATCAAATAGGCCCTTTTGCCTGCAATAGTAAAGAAGCAGGAGAAGTAGTAAAAAGAATTCTAGAAGACTACCTTAGATTACAAAAGAGTTTTGGTTGGGCCCCATATGACCCTTAGGGCTTTATCTGTGATGGAAGAATGAAGAATAGGTTGTCCCCCTATATGCATCATAGGATCCCAGAAATTGAACAATTTTCCAATATGGATGAATGGAGAGAGGGGACCTTAGTAGCTACTAACAGTGAACAGGTTAATATTAAAAATGTAATGAGAGATCTTGAAAAGACTCTTGACTTAGATTCTTTTGGGCAGGTACATGGTAGTTCTTAGAGATCAGTATCAGGAATAAGTGCATCAGCAGCTCAGACCTCAGAAGGGCACTCAAAGCAGACTAATACACCAGCCATAGATACCTCCAAGGGAAAAGGAACAGAGACCAGTATAGAGGCCACTGAGCAATATACAATGCTAAAACAACTTGAAACTTCCAAGGAATAGGCCCAAATGCAAACTCCCCCAACTCAAGGCAATGTGGAACCTCCAATTTTGCAGACTCCTCTGAATGAGGAAAGGAATAAGAAGAGAGATAGGGAATTAGCTACCCCTGCCAGTGGACCCTCAGTGCAACCTGGTGCAAAAAGACAAAGGTTAAATCCTCTTTCAGAGGAAGAATTTCTTGAAGAGACTACTGATAGTCAAAGGAAAGAGGGAAAAGATAGTCATCAAACATTTCCAGTAGGTGGAACATCTACTAGCTCACAGAGACAGGAGCTAGAAAGACAACAAAGTACATAGGTATCATCTTTCAGACCACCAAGAAATGACACTTCAGATATCAAGAAGACATTTATGGAGATAAAAGCCAAAAATGATCCATTAAGGATTCAGGTTTGTAATCAATATTTGAAAATGGCTTCCACTAATCAAAACAGATTGATGTCAGCCTATGACATCAAGGAAGGTAAGATGATAATGAGTTATTTCAAACCTAAAGTGCAACAACCTCAATCAGCAGCAAACTATCTTAGAACCAATTTTGAGGTCATGGCAAAGGATATTCATCCTTTGGATCAAATTGAATTGCAAAAAGAAACTGGAGAAATGATTTATTCCACCTTGACTGGTAAGGCTATGATGACCCAAAGGCTAGAAAATTCTTTGAATAACACAAATTCCCAACTATATCTGGAGAAAGCCTCTTCATAGGCTAAATACAATAGGATCAAGACATTAGAAGAATTGATCATTGGGTTGCGTCATGATCCCAAAGATTTAAAAGCTATAGAAGCCTTAATCGAAAAGAAGGATGAAGACATTGTTGCTTTGAGAAAGCAACTAAAATTGCCACCCTCAAGACACCCACAAATAGCTGAGGTGACACAACAAAGAACAAAAGAAGAGCTGGTGGACTTAGTCCTGAAACTTAATGAGTAGCTAAAGGAAACTGAACAAGAATTGGAGAAATCATTGAAGGATAAGCAGAGAGAGTCGACCTCTCAACCTCCTAATGTGATTCTAGTAGTTTCCACTATAATCCCTTCCACCCTTGGAAATCTCTAGCACCTAATGTTCCAGTAGTTACAGCAGAGGCAGTAACAGCAACATTAATAGTAGGTACAACACAAGTAGGAATTACAGGTCTTAGCCCAGATGAATTAGTAAAATCAATGGAGGAATTGAAGCTCCAAGTTACAGAGCTGCAAAAGGTAAAAGAACAATATGCTACCTTGGAGCAAAGGTATGATCTTTCAAAGATAAATGTTGCAGAAAGGACAAGGGAAATTAAAGGATTAGAACAGAGAGTGAAATCATTAGAAAAGGATCTCACATTTGAGAAACCTTTGACAGAAATTAGGAAAATTCTTTGGGCCAACATCACTCAGTCAATAAATGATGTTCGGCCATCAATCCAAATAATTTTTGAGCAAATTGATTTAGTAAAGGCAGCTTGAGAAGAGGTTCAAAAGGCAAGAATAGAGTTAGGAAATATGCCTGAGTAAGCCACCAGGCTCGTATAGTTTTTGAATACCAAGAATAAGTAGCAGCTCGAAGAACTGGGCATTCAAGACAGAACAAGAACAATTCTAGAAGTCAAAAGGGTTTTTACTAAAAGGACTCTGATGCAAAATTTAGAAAGAAGGTGCCATGACATGCAGCAAGAAATTAATGCTTTCATGAAAACATTTGATATTTTGCAGAGTAAAGGGTTGCCTAGTCCTTTAGTTATTAGTGATAAACTAATGAGACATATAGACAATGTGGAGAAATTGAATCAATATGCAAGCAACCAGGCAGGTCCATCAACAAGTGCATCAGCATCAAAAGCATTACCTACAGGTAGAGTTCTCTATGACAGTCTAGAGAACTTATTCTATGTCGAGCATGAAATAAAGCACTTGTTTCCAATTCAGCCTACCTTTTTCAAGTACACCGAAACTAATGAGACCCTGAGAAAACTTCAAAGAACTAGAATGCCAAAACCACAATGGTGGGAAGAAATGTTATAAATTTTGTAAATTATCCTTGGTAAAATGTAAATTTTGATTATTTACTATAGTAAATAATGGTAAAAAGGATAAACAGAGATCAAACAGGTTGAAGAGTATCAGAGCAGGTAAAGAGTATCAGTGAAAACAGGGCAGCCGACACAAAATTACCCAAAGACAGTAGCAAGCCAAATCATAGGGCCTACCTCCAGCACATTCATAAGAATAGGAATAGCACAACATTAGTTTGCCTTTTCTTCTATCTACAAGAAAATCTATCTCTATTTTTCTTGTAACCTGTTAATAGTCATCCTAAAATATATCTCACTCTGTTATGAGATATTTTTTGTAAATTTTTTTTGTATAAATACTCTGTCAATTTGAGTATTGAGTGTGGATTCTTAGACATTGCTGTAATACTAATTATTTTGGAATAAAGTGTTGTTGGACAAAATTTTGTATGGCTAGCTGGATGAAGAATTGATGCAAAGGACTTTTCACAGTATTCTTGAGTCAGACACTGGATCAATAAGTCTTTTATATTTCATGTTTTAAAGTTTTCTTGTTTATTATAGCAACTGTGTTTCATATCTGAATGATAAACGAAAAAGAATAATTCAGAAAGTGCTTGAGTGCAATCTGTTTTCAATCATTGTTGTTCTTAATGTTTTCCTCTAAACTGTTATAAACAGTGAATTCTTAATTGCTCTTGTTTCCTAGTTTATTCACTTTGATTATTTAGTAAAAAATTCTTAATTTCTCTTTATTGGTAATCATTCAAGTTCCCTCTTTCAAATATGTTGAACGATTCTTAATTGCCCTTCATCCCTTTTGAGTCCATTCCATCTATTTTAAGTCTCTATTTGTTCCATATGTATCTACCTTTCCCTGTGAAACCATCCCTTGTTAAGAAACCAAATCCAGTTAAGCCATCTTCTTTGACTCCATTAGCCCAATGGCCTAAACTACTCAATCCTACCCCTCTGCTATTGAATTTCACCATCCAACTCAATCAAAACTCCTAATCTTCATAACTAGCCTAATATCTTTCAAAACAAAGCTAAAACTTCAAGAGAGAGCCCTCTCTGGGTATAGATTGGCTAGATTCTATACCTAAAAGTTGGTTTGTGTCCTCAGACCCCTTTTCTCTTCCCAACAACTTCAAGGAAAATCTGAGTGATAACATCTGTGAAGGTTATAATTTTCAAACTTGGCACAATGTATTCCATAGGCATGATTGCTTCTTATCGATATACCAACCTACAAGGTGTATGTCCTGTTAGTTTCTTGCATGTTGTCCTATATGCCCACAACATTGTTGAAATCCTTAGATCCCAGTCATTTCTGTTCACATTGAGTGCATTCTCCAGAATCTTATTGAAGGCTTCGACTGTCCCATTGGCTTGAGGATGATATGGAGTACTTTTCTGATGGTATGCTTGAAACTCTTCAGTCAGCACCTCAATAGTCTTATGCGATAAATGTGAACCTCGATCACTCATCAATATCTTGGTACACCCAAATCTGGACAAAATATATTCAAATATGAACTTTAGGTCGGTATATGCACTGCAATCCTTCACTAGTTGTGCCTCAGCCCACCTTGTCAAATAATTAGTTGTAGTGATTATGTATATTACACTGGTTATCTTTTCTAATGGGTTAATAGGTCCCACAAATTCAATATCCCATTTTTCAAATGCTTGCAACGTCACCTATGCAACTAAGGGCATCTCATCTCTTCTAGATGGATTTCATGTTCTTTGGCATACATCACATGTGCAACAAAACTTTTTTGCATCCTTATGTATTGTGCACCACCATAACCCAACTCTCAATATTTTCTACATAGTGGTCTTTCCTGCATAATGTCCACCCGCGAATCCTCCATGAGCTCCTTCCAAAATACTATGCCTTTCATATTCATGGTTGTATCTATGCAATATTTAATTTGGTCCCATTTTGTACAAGTGTCCTGCAATCAACGAGAAATTAACTGCTTTGACTACCAAGTCCATCTTTTGTTGTGTTGTGTACTCTGCGGGCGCCATTCTTATGGCCAAAAACTGAATAATATCCACGAAGTGATCATCTGTGACCCTAATTTCAAATAATTACACATCGGGTAGGTTATCCTCGATACTTGTGGGTTCTTCTCCTGTCTCCAACCTCGTCTGATGATCAAGCCTGGCATTCAATATTCCTAGTTTCACTACAACCTCGAAGTCATATTCCTGGAACAATAACAACCACCGATAGATTTTTCCTCCTAAAATACGCTTAGTGCGGAGTGATCAAAAAGTAGTTCCTGAACTTCTATAATTCATAGACCATGGTTATCCCTTCTCTTTCTGTCGTAGTATAGTTCTTTTCTACCTTGGATGGTTTTCTGCTTGCAAAAGCTAAGGGGTGCTCAATTTCTCTTGCTTCTAGTTATGCTAATACTATACCCAAGGTTGTGCAAGATGCATCGACATGTACATGAAACTCCTTATTCCAGTCCGAGAAAACCAAAATAGGCACAGTCACCATTTTCTCTTTCAATACATCCAGGTTTTTTTTTCACTCTTCATTCCACTAAAAAGGCACATCTTTTTTCAACAATTTCTCCATTGGCACAGTTATCTATACATCCCCCATTATAAAATTTGTTTAATAGCCAGTGTGTCCAAGTGTCATGCACAGTTGTCTCACTATTTTTGGTGCTGGTAAGTTCACAATAACTGCGATCTTCGCAGGATCCACCATTAATCCCTGCTTACAAACCACATGTCCCAATAGTATACCAAATGGCACACAAAAGATACACTTCCTCAAATTTAATGATATTTGGTATTTCCTACATGTATCCAGCATCAACCTCAAGCTCTCGCAACATGATTTTTCAATAGCCCAAATACTGTCCAGTCATCAAAGTAAAATTAAAAAAAATTATGTATATATTCTTTGAAGGTTGCAACTACAGCTCTAGAAAATATGGCAAGAGCATTCTTCGAGCCAAAAGGCACCAACATGTACTAGTAAGAGCCCCACTCTATAGAAAAACTTATCTTATGTCTAGCTTCTAGCGCAATTATGATCTAATGGTAAACTGAAAACCCATCTATGAAAGAATAGGCCTCATATCATGCTTCATTGTCCAATACATTATCTGTAAATGGTGTAGGGAAGGGGTCATGCAGACACGCGTCATTTAATTTTCTCAAGTCAACACAAATTTTGATCTCTCCTTTTGTCTTCTTTTCTTGAACTACCATGGGACTTACCCATTCAGACTCTTCAACAAGTTTGATGATCCTAGGTTTGATAATTTTATCTAACTCCTCCTTTACTTTTTCCTTGTATTTCAGATTCAACCTATAGGGCCTTTACTTTACTAGTGTCACTTTAGGTTTGAAGGGAATCCTCATAACTCCTAGGTCCCCTAATATTCCCTTCAATTCAGAAAATTTTGTGGGGAAGAGCTCTTGGTACTCATGTAGCAGCTCTATAATTACGCTATCGGTGTCTTCGTCCCAACAATCTCTGATCATTGCAAATTTTGGTTCTTCTTTTGATCTGATATTTACCCTCTTCGTTTTTGCGGGCTTCACTAGATCAGGTATTTCAGGTTCTATTCCAACAACTTCGCAATGTCATTATGATTTTTCGATTTCGATATTGCACGTATCCTCATCATCTTCTTCTGCAATCACATTATAGCACTCTAGTGCTTGCTCCAACTACGTGGTCAAATCTGGTTGCTTCCATGTTAGAGAAGTTGTGTTCTCAAAAACCTTTTCCCTGACTTTCTGAAGGGATGAATCCATGCATAGACAGAGATCTTCAAAACTAAATGTTAGTATGAACCCTTCAACCAAATCTATCTAATTCGTAGTTCCATGTTGTAATTTTGTCTCAAGATACCAATTCATAGGAATTGTTTCTAGTGTGTGGATAAACCCATGTACCCACTCTTGTTCTGCAACTTCCTTCCAAACTGAAGTGTAGTGATAAATATGCTCCCAGGGGTCAACCTTACCATCATACTTTACTTCTACTCTTGTATCTTCTAGCCCGAATTTGATCCACATCAGCCTTTGATACTCCTCCCAACTTCCTATATTCCTTTTATGAGTACCTCACCATCTAGCAAGTGTGTATTTCAAGGATACATCCAAAGTTTGCAACCTCTATTCTTCTGGTATTTATCTTTTGTATTCATCAAGAAAAAGGCTTACATCTCCTA
>Ga0139314_100032_pt2 | contig 16872 bp, 15 predicted proteins | sample In2P11_FD_99376 | JGI IMG/M metagenome (GOLD analysis project Ga0139314, IMG submission 99376)
TGTTCACACAAATTGATGGTCATGTGGAAAACTTCTACACGGACAGTACGACTGGGGTCTCCCCAGTTAGAACGGATGATGGTATCTCTCAAGCACTGCTCAATCCACAACAAAGGCTGTTTGCGATCAAGAAAGTGATCACGCAATCTATGCTTGAGTCAATCAGTGAAAGCTGTGGTTCCGAACGCACTTTTCTGCCAGGTGGTTTCACAAGCATTGCGCGTCGGCTGAAAGAAAAAAACATTCATGATCATGGTAAGCTATCGATCTGCGGCACTAGGATTCAGCTAACTATCCACAGCAAACGCACTGGCATGGTCGAGATTTAGAACCTCTTTCACTTTTCTGCTCCGACAAAATTCTGGGACTGAGAGCACACGTCTAGATCAAGCCATCTACACAGTCTCAGACCTACTTAACCAGAAAATCCAGCCTTTCGAAATCACAGATGGCGCAACGCAACGGAAAGAGGATCTAATTGCAGTGTGTAAAGCTAGTGCTGCACTTGGTCAGTTGCTTCTGTCTCAGCCCGCACTATGGTACTTTGAGTGGTCGATGGACGACGGCAAGAACACGAACGATGCACGAGCAGCTGGATTTCAAATGGTGTATTTTCCTGCATTGGTTAGGCTGACTGACAACAAAGCCAGAAAGTTACCGTCTCCCTACGTCGCAATGGCGGGCAAAGCGATACGGTAGCGTAAGCGTTACTCATATGAGTTAGATGCATCGACTACACATGTCTCAGGAAAAGTGTGGGTGAGGCTGGGCTGGTACTCCTGAAATTGAACAGAGCGAACCATCGCTTCTCATTCGCGACGACTGTGATGGTCACCATTCGATGCCAAGCACATCTCTGAAAGTTGCATAGCTGTACTGTATGTTCCTTGCTGGACTGGCAGTAGTAAAAGTGGGCTGGTGTCGCTCATTCCGAGCAGACCAATCTGTGTTGATGATGTTGATCCACCGGATCCGAGCGCTAAGGATTCTCCCCTAATCGATTTTCGGTCTCTGGTGAGGTCGACTCAAACTTCGTGTTAGCGTGTTCTGGCTGAAAGTATCTCGATGTCAAGCCACCTAAATGAGACACAACCATGTATTATATGAGTTGTCAATGACTAGCTTATCCGAAAAAGATTCTTGTACAACCTCGCGGTGATGTGCCAGCCATCGTAAGTAGTCATCGACGATATCAGCCATTCTTGTCGACAACCCTTGTACAGTACAAGACGGAAGAAGTCGTTATCAGCAAGGTGGGTGTATGGGGAAGCAGCACTCGCTTATGCCCAACCGATGATTTCTGTCTACCACAGCACTCGAACACCTCAACCGGTGTACAATAGCACTCAATTACCAAGAGCACACCTGCCAAGTCCTTGTTAGCGAGGCCGACCTAGCGAGGTCTGGAACAAGCCACCATCCGTGATGCTATTCGTTAGACCAATCACGAAGCACCGGGGGCCACCCTATCACAATCACATCTTCAGCCTGAGACACAAGGAAAAGATACGAGCTCGTGGCTACTTGAAATTCGTGTTCTAGCGTCCAGGTCAGCTATCGGAATGGCGGACCTCATCACACTTCACCTACTGAGCATGAAACATGAGCTTTGACCGATGGGGCGCATTGATGCAAAACTCGCGAACGTATTCCATTTCCCTACCAGCTTCTTTGGGGCTATTTCGTTCTCCATTCTCGTCCCGAGTTCCATGGCCAACAAGGCTGACGGAGAACAACGCAGGTCGTCCTTGTGAAACAGCTCAATCTACGGTTACGCACCACCACTTCTACTATCAGATCAGGGCCATTGCAGATTGCATAAGGCCTCCTGCCATAGCCATGCCTGTCGAAGCTGCTGCTGCCCTCAACGCCCTTACATCTGCAAGCAATGCTTTGCTCACACTGTACAAGCATGGACTGCACTACAAAGAAATCCCCGCAGAAGTCGAACAATTACGCCATGCTATCAGGAATCTCGAGACCTCCATCCAGACGTCCAAACGACTCCGCCGACAAAAATCACGCTACCTTGATCACCTTATCAAGACCGAGGTCGATGACACCGTCAAGCGGTCGCAGGACGTATTGGACAATATCTGCCAGACAATTGAAGGTTGTCGAGCCGACATAGACACAAAGGGAACTGTAAGTGTGAAGAACAGACTAGATTGGATGTTCCGGGGTCATGGGCAATTCATGTCGCAAGGCATGACTCTCAACAGTTGTGTGACACTTTTAGGAACGCAGATTACCCGCATGGACAACACGTGCGCTCCTCTAGAGACTCCTCCAAATTACGACGATTCGATGGCGCCGGAGCAAAATTTGCGACCGCCAGCTGTGCGCGGAGCGGAACGGAAACGCGGACGGAAGCTATCGAGCCAGTCGTCCTTAGGCAACCTGAGCTTGCTTTCCTTTCGAAACCCAAACAGTTCTCATGTCGATGAGAAAGAGGTGTGTGGGTTCCTCCCTACAATCGGACGAGGATCTTTCAGTGACGAGAAAGAGGTCGTCGTGACCAAACGCTTCTCGGCCGACGAGACCGCAAGCATATATTCCTACGACAGCTCCATATCCGCGAGCATGTCATTTCCCCCTGACCTCGGCTGCACTGGAGACTATTGCACGAGTGATTCACGTCCGAACCATAGTCGGCCGAGCCAAAACATCCAAAATGGGGCTGATGACAATTTACGTACGATGAGTTTGGGTTCCTATCCATCCACGTCGACGTTTCGATATAGCCTAAGCGAGAGTGATGCGACTCTGCTAGGTTCATCTGTGAGTCTGCAAACTACCGGCTCTCAGACAGAGCCCAGGAGGCGGAAGGTGAAGAGTGGTTACATATGAAGGACGCAGTCGGCATCTCGGTCATTCTGTACAACAACTCCCACTCCCCATGTGTTGTCATGTTGAGCATCGTTTATGACACGAAATTTCTCGGGTAATCTCAACCAAGGTACTCCAGCTTCCACCCGAACATAATAAGAGGTGTGTTCGTGAGAAGTGTCCGACAACATAGGGGACACATTAAAACCTGCTCCCACATCTCTCATTGAACATCCGTTCGACTAGCTACACCCAATGGCCATACCACAGATGCCACAATCTAGCACTGAAACAGATTCATCCAGCTGGTTTGGTCAAGCTACTGATACATAACTCTCCAAGAGCAGCACGATACGAAGGTATCTATCATCGAGGCCAGACGCTATCCTCGCACCATATCTCAATCTCAACATACCTAACCGTCGGTGTGAAAAGCACCGGCACCTCAGTTCAGAGGTATAAGAGGAAGAACAGGTTGCTCGTGGGGAGTACAACCAAGCTACGTGATCATGTAATTACAACGGAAAGACCATCTCGGCACTCGAGATGCCCACTGGTATATCTAGAAATTGTCAGTCTCAGAGCTAAGCGGACTCTCTCCATGGCAATTACAGTTGAAAGAGAGAGGCATCAAGTAGAAGACCAAAAAGGAGAACGGTACTAGAGACACCGATCAAGCAATCCAGAGCGAAGCAAAAAGTCTTCTTGCCCTGTATGATAGGCATTTACAACACAGAAGGACATCACCACTCAATCCCATTCAAACCATTAAGTACCTATTCAGAATAAGCTATGGGAACTCAATAGATTCGTACGTAGTAACGTAATAAATGAATCTCCGATGAGGAACATGACGCTCAACGGAGAGAAGGATTATTTGCCATGGACTGTGATGCATAGTGCGATATATCAAAAAGGGTGCGGGTATGCATGAAGTGCACGTAATAAGTGCAATGACAACTCCTTGTCGACATACTTCTTGGTACAGTACCTACTCCTCCACCTCATTTCAGAAATTTCCCGCACGCCAACGTTCACGAAGCATAACTTCTAAGTGTGATGAACATAGTTTGCTGGTTTTTATCACTCTACCTGAAATCTCTGTATTCAAACCCTCACGTCTCAAAAGTCATTTTAATACTAACTTCCTGACTAGTACCTTTGTTTACCTATCGTAAGGGGTGATAAAAACAGCGCGTAATATAGGTAGACAGTAAACGTACTCGGTGATCCTGCTTTAATCTGTGCCTAACTACCGTAGTGCTTTTTCGATTGGTCCTAGGCTGGGTGCGAGATAACACCGCCAGTTCACGAGAAACTTGAGAGGCCGTTTGATTGAACCTGGGAGTGCTCCCCATGCACACTATCCAACTGTAAGTATACCTCGGTCACGACTTAAACTCGCTACTATGGAGGGGAATTAGTGTTCGTTGACTGCGGTGCTATCTCGTACTTACCCTTACTGTAAGCCTTATATTTCCAAGAATTTTTTTTGAAATGGAGTGCAAACCTACATAGGTACCTCCCTCTCGCTACTCCCTCAATCACTATCTATACCTCTCTGCTAACTAAGACTTCGGATCCAAACAACTTCACCTTGCTCGGCTATTATAGCAGCTGGCTAGCGTCATTTACTATGGTCCGTACAACGGGCGTGCCTCAGGGAGGGCAGTTCAGATATCACTGTAGCTTCTGTCGTAGCGTAAGTAGCAGCTACTCTACGTACTTAAAACAGTGCTAGCAGCTACAGTACTGGCTTAGGTATGAAGACTTCTCTCTGCTGGCTACGTAGGTACTTAGTACGAACTCATTCCCTAGTATACTGTAGGTACGTATTCAGACTTACTAGAGTACTGTATAGCGGAGCGGCTGAATAGACTAGTTATATACTGTATAGCGGAGGGACTTATATAGATATTACTATGGTTGTTGTGGGAGCTGTTGATATGAGGCGCGATGTGTTGTCGTTGTTGCATCAAGGTTTTTCTAGCCTCGATTTAGTAGGGGGCTAGTTAGGAGGAATTAATAAGTGTGGTGCAACAGGTTGGGGTCAGAATGTGCGGTGGAACGACGGTTGATTTTCTAGAATACTTGGTTAAGTCGAATTAATACCTCACCTACCCCGGCCTAGACATGATTCGAGCCATGAGATCGTTCATCTACGTGTTACAGTAGCAGCCCAAAATCACCGATTTCTTCACTGCTTGTTCGCACGCGTGTTGAATTTCGCAAGACTGATCAGAACATTTTTGTTCAGCTATAGAGAAGCTGAGGCTGACATTTCAATACCATCTGGATACTGATTGTGCAACAAGTTCCGGTTCTTTTGTTGCTTGGTAGCTCCGGACAGCCGCCAAGACCTTATACCTCTGCACCAGGTGACGAAGCGGTCGCTATAATTAATGGCCACCACTCGCAATGTATAAAAACGTTCACTTCTCTCCTCATGCCAGATAGACCATCGGGATTCTACTACGTCTTCACAATTAGAGTACATATCGAAAGTCCAAGTTTTCCTTGTCAGTTCGATCAGTCAGATCAAGACTCGGAGCTTCACCAACGAATCCTCCACCATCGCGCTTCTGAAACTGGTCACGGCGAGCGTTTTCACTCGCGAGCACAACACGAAGCGCGCCAATGAAGACGATCGCAAAGCCAAAGCAGGTCGCGGTGCCGATGAATCCACTCTGTTGCATGGATTAGCAAAGTTTTCACATGTTAGCATGATGGTACAACGTACAGAGTATATTGGCGCCTGAGACGGAAAAAACAAGAAAGGTCCAATGATGTTTCCAACACAGTAAGCAACGAACATCATTGCGGTCGTAACCGCCTTCTTCGTAAATCCGGCCACGTTCGATGTGACCATAGACAGACCGATCGGAATTCCAGCAGCATAGGCGACGAATAGGTAAAATCCAGCCAGCTTGCTTCCGTTGTTTGGACCGAACCGAACAAGGATGCTACCGACTAAGCTCACGATACCCAGCAAGATCGCGATGAGACACCGCGAATTTTTGAATTTGGTGCACAGGAAGGTCGAGCCGAGGGCAAATGCCGCGTGTATAGCGCCGGTAGGCATCTGAAGGAGGTAGGTTTCAAGCGTAGAGAAACCTAGTCCCTTGATCACAAGGCTGCCGAAGGTTGTGAATGCACCATTGGGAACACTGCTTGCTAGGTAATAGAGTACGAGGAGCCAGACTTTGATGTCGGTCAATGCTTCGAACGCTTGGTCCCACTTGAAGGTGTTGTTCTTCATGCCTGTCTGGTTGCTTTTGATACGATCCACGGCCTTTTCGCGTTGTGCAGGGGATAGCCATCGAGCGGTTGCTGGTGTGTCTGGTAGGAACCAGAGCAATACACCTGACCAGAGAAAGGTTATGATGCCGAAAATGATAAACAGCCACTATAAGATATGGTTAGCTTTGACCCATGCGGATTCATGTCAGGCAGCACATACCTTCCATGGGGCAAGACTGTGTTTGATGTGAGCAATGCCGTATGCAATTAGTGAGCCAAACATGACGGCTAGTGAGTTACCAAAGAACCAGATGCCATGTCTGAATGGTTGCTCTTGACGTCTGTACCACATTCTGCAAGCTCGTTAGATTGTGTTTAGAACCTTAGGCAGATACCAAGGTCTTACCCAGTAATCAAGGAGAAACCAGGAGAGATTGAAGCTTCAGTCGCCCCTAGGAAGAATCGCACTATCATTAGGCCAGTAAAATTTGTGGTTGCAGCATGGCAGGTAAGACAAACAGCCCACGCAGCACAGGTACAGGCCAGATATTTGCCTATCGGAAAGCGCACCATCAGGAACGATGCTGGGTAGCTGAATGCTAAGTATCCGAAATAGAAGACACTGCTGCTCCAGGAGTATTGCAAGCCCCGGAGATGGAGGTCTTGGATCAGGCCCGAGATTGAAGCAAAGCCCAGGGTCTGCTTATCCAGGAACTGCAGCATGTAGGACAGTGTGAGCAGAGGTAGAAGGCAGAGATCAATCTTCCGCAGAAGCTTCTTCTCTTCTATGCTGGTTACACTCTCCTCGATGCTGTTGAGTCTGTCTTGGTCGCGAATCTTGACAGTTTCCCCAACCTCTTGGGTAGTGTGCCGACTCATCAAGTCGATGTCTGTGATCTTTTCGTTAAGCTTCGACATGATGTGAAATGTTGTTACAATCGATCATTCCCTGCATTTGGAGGAAATATCAATGAGATTGAATAATTGTGGACAGTCGCGTGCTTCATTTATACTTCCTTAAGGTTATACCAACCTAGGGAGATAACCAAATCACCTGGACTGATCGCTTCCATGTTGATCTGGTTTGGATATGAATCCCGTTGATACATTAGATAGCGCGCCTAAGTGCGCTGATGTTCGCGGCCATCACTCCATGTAAAGTTCGAGAACTCTTTGCCGAGGCTGAAGCTAATGGAGGGAGTGATGATAACTCGCCAACGATACCAAAGCGGCAAGATTTTGACCATGTCAATTAGCCGACTGTCTGTTATTGATTGGTCAAGTCGGCAAACCTCGCGTAGTTCGGCACACGTATCCAGATCGCACAGTGTGCACGTTTTCCGAGGTAGTGCATCTCTGCACAGATAGAAGTCTCTGTTGAATACCATGCCGTGAGACTCATGCCAGGACTTTATACCGGCTGCTTCTTCTTCTTCTCAGAAACAACGTGCATGCAGAAAACAACACGGGGTTTCTAGTTGAGCTTTGGTTTCGGCTATTACACCAGCCGTGAGCAACGATGTCCTCGCTTCAACGACGGGAGAACAACCCATTAGTTGATGTCGGACTGTGTTCACGTCCTTGAACTTAAAGACCGTCTTCAACGAACCATGTCCTTTGAGCACCGTTGATCGTGAATGGTTCGGAAGAACTTCCAAGGTTAGAGAAAAGAACACTTGCCTTCGAAACCTGTCCCTCCAACCAATCTCGATGGATGGGATCCTTCACTCGGAACATTGCCACCCGCAGTGCCCACGTATACCGGTAAACATGCTGCGGATCTTCATTCAGAGCTTTATGAGCGATTCCTAGCAACTTGGTAAGCACGTCCTGCACCCACACTGGCTGCGGATCAGAGGTCTCGATACAGCTGTACAAAACTTGAAGAGCATAGAAATCGAGGCCAGCATGGTACACAGTCCAAACTACACGACGCCCGCCAGTACAACGAACCGAGTCGGCTAGGAGTCGTATGTCGGAAAAGTCCTGCAGATGCTGTCAGTCTAAGAGACATTCTAATAACCTTCTGATACTCACCTCTCCAGTTCGCATTATGTCGCTCCAAAGGTCTCCGCTGTTTGACTGTGATGCTTGGGTACCTGCCGAAAGGGTCTTTACTCCCAGTCTCCACACGCGTAACTTAAGTCGCTGGCAAGCATGAAGGAATTTAAGTGGCCGATAATTCTCGATATCGTCGAGGAGCTCTTGAGCCGGATATGCTGAACCCCATAACTGTGGTGCACAGAGTCTCGCTTCTTCGAAAAGTTTATTGTAGCAGACGGGTGAATCTGCAGGGGCATTCATAAGATCAGTTGTCAAGCGACCGCCACCCATACCGACAAGCGCAAGCATGACATCAAGGTAACTGCAACAAGATTAGTAGGGTAATGTCATGTATGTGAGTGCGAACTAGAGGAGCAGAACAGTGAGTCTGACCATATGTATATGAGTAGCGGTTTGACCACAGGCGGAAGGCTGTATGTCCTCGGGCCAGTGGTGTGGTGGAAATACTTTGCTATGAAAGAGCGCACCGCGTCCAAATGCATGTATGACATTTGCACTAGATCCGAGTCGTAGATCCCAAAATGTAGGATTAGAAACCACATCGAGAAGAGGATTTCTAAATTGCCATGATCATCAGGTTGATCTAAGAGGCGGTCTAACACCTGTGATAGGTCCTGCAATGCCAGATGCAGAGCGTGAGACGCATTCTCCTTGAAGCTGCGAGCCTTTTCGAATGCTTCCGAAGGCTGAGGTGAATTGTGTGTTTCAGCAAGCTCACGAGACCGAAGTTCCATTGACGCTACTGCAATGAAGGCTCTCATAACACCACTTTCTCTAGAAGCAATTTGTGAGTGGACATAAGATATGATACTCCAACCCCACGGTTTGCCAAACTGGAGAACCATGAGTGAGCGCGGGACATAGTCAAAAGATTCTAGGTCCTGTAGACTAAGGAAGGGCACATCGGAGAGAGCATTACTCGATGAAGGCAAATATTCTAGGCTTGCTGATTCAGGACCAGTAAAAGCCATCGGAGGCGTATTCGAGACTGCTGGCGCAGTAAGGGGTTCAGATGTCACGTCCACGTCGAACGGACTGCCCACTTGATTTGAATTTGCGATTGGCTTAGCGGTTGGGCTGAGCTTGGAGACTAGTGTTGACCGTCTTCGCCGAGGGAGAGGAGGTCGGCGGACAACAGGCTGATCCCAATCGCATGTTGATTGCGCTTTCTCGCACCGTTTGCAGAAAGGACGCGTCTCATCGCACTTGACTTTCCGCGTACGGCAGGTAGTACAGCCTAGATTGATATGTGCTTAGTAGCCGAGACAAACCTGCGGAAGGAATGAATCATGGTCACAGCATACCAGATTTGGACCGAGGGCCATGCCGCCCAAAACGAAGTGCTAGTGCAGGTTCGGCAGAACAGTCTGGGGTGCTCATCGATTTGATGCTCAGCTGAGTTCACAATGGTTTCGCTTGAAAAGAAAGTAAGATAGTGAAGTGGAGGTTGGGATCTTGAAGTCGCGACTCTCGCAACCTTATCTCGGCAACTCGGAGACTGCCACATTTGCCTTATTGCATACAAATAGCCGAGCTGTGGACAACTCGTTCCATCCGGGGTAATTAAGGTTTCGTTATTCCATATCGGCAAGCACCTGGGTCACCCTGCGGTCTTCCATCGTGAACATCAACCCACTTCCTCAGGGACTTCAGCTTTCGAATTTAGGTCATAGTTCCTGGGTTTCAGTATTTATATACATACAGCTATTCGCAATGCAGGCTCTTTTTGATAGAACATGTTGTCCGACGCTGTTCGAGTCTTACTATATTCTAATTTCAAGACATTCGCCGGAAGCATTAGCATAACTGCCCTCTGAAAACATACCTGTCATGTCTCCCTCAAAAACGACCACTGGAATGCCTCGCGAGCAGCTCCTTCATCATGTGTCTGGTTCTGTTGATGCCCATAGGGCAGTATTGTCAGAAATCAACACCAAGATTCACCAGAACCCGGAGCTAAGATACCAGGAATACCAAGCACACGACAACATCTGTGACTTGCTTGAAAGTCTCGACTACACTGTTGTCCGACATGCACACGGCCTTGAAACATCCTTTCAAGTTGAGTCCGGTAGCGGAGGTCGGCTAGTTGTGTTCAACGCCGAATACGATGCACTTCCAGGAATTGGACATGCCTGTGGTCACAATCTGATTGCTACAAGCTCAATCGCCGCATTCATTGCAACTGCCGAAACCATGGAGAAGGGCAATCTACCCGGACGAGTCCGCCTGCTGGGCACACCCGCTGAAGAATCTGGAGGCGGTAAGATCAAGCTCATCCAAGCTGGTGCGTATGATGGCGTGGACGCTTGCTTGATGGGACATCCAGGACCCTCGTCCAGGCGTACACCCGGAGCCAAGACCAAATTCGACGGCGCTTCAGCAACTCGTTCTCTCGCAAGGAAGCAAGTTCGCGTCACTTTCAAAGGAGAGAATGCACACGCTGGATTTGAGCCTTGGGCAGGAAGAAACGCCTTGGATGCTGTTGTGGCATCGTATGTCAACATATCTCTTTTGAGACAACAGATTCCTCCGTCAGCTCGAATACATGGAGTGGTCCGTCAGGGAGGTGCTGAGCCAAACATCATCCCCGATAGTGCGAGTCTGGAGTATTTTGTCCGCGACACAAGTGCTGACTCCGTACAAAACCTTGCAACCCGCATTGAAAAATGCTTCAGAGCAGGCGCTTTGGCAACCGACTGCTCCGTAGAGTGTGTATGGAACGACGAAGCTGACTATAAAGATCTGCGACCGAACATGACAATAGCTGAAATCTTTACAGAACACATGACATCGCTGGGGAAGACGTATTTGTATGATGCGCGTGCACTTGGCGCAGGCGCTTCCACAGACATGGGGAACGTCTGCTATGAAGTCCCAGGCTTCCATTGTGGCTTTGGCGTTGGGGATGATGTTCAAGATGCTAGTCCACATAACCCGAACTTTGCGGCAGCAGCAGGTACGGTTTCAGCCTTCGAGAATGCTTTGGCATGTGCACAGGGCATGGCTATGACTGCGTGTGATATTCTGATAGACGATGGCCACGCCGAACGTATGCGGACGGAGTTTCTGGAGGAATTTGGGAGAGCTGATACAAAGATCTGACCTAGAAGAAGTCTACTATTATAATCTAAATACTCTGTGCTTTTCTTAGAATGCATCGCCTAAATCACGTAGCGATGAAGGCTACGCATTCTCTGTGTATGCGAACGAGTACACAGAAGGACGTAAAGGGGAGGGCTCCTCGACCAGATAGATGCATGTATTTGATGCAATAAGCCTGTCATACAGCTGATTGTTCACACTCATGCCAAGACCGGCGGAACTGCTTGAATTGCACTTTAGCGCAAATTCACTATTCCTCGACTTCTTGATTCTCAAGGTAAGTCTCATAAGCTCAGTAAGGCGTTGGCAATCTAATTGATGTGTAAAAGGTCCATGCGCTGCAAGTCCTTGAGTCCGGCTGCTTGTTTTACCATAAACTCAATCCTTTCGCTATCAGAAATATCTTAACTGACCGTTACTACCTTGGACCACCATCTGTTTACCACACAATGACCATACAACGAAGTGGAATACAGTTACATCCCCTAACGACTTCGGATGGCAGCGCCATATACACACCACCTTCCAGATCTTCAACCCTCCTGGCCGGCATAAACTACCCACTCGAGGTACCTTACCGCTCGAACGAGATACCAGAAGATACCTATATCGAAGTCAACCTGCGACCGAACAATGCAGTAGGAATGGTCAAGGAGCGACACATTGAGAGCTTGGTAAAGAGAGTGTTACAGAGTGTCATCTTGGGCGAGGAAACCCCACGCTGCATGCTACAATGTACGATTCAAGTCACGGACACACAAATCGATGAATCGTTGCCCGGTGGAGTGAAGAGCGGCGGCCAAGGCGAATCATACCTCGAAACTCTTGCCAGTGCCGTCAACGTCGCGGTTCTAGGTTGTCTGGATGCAGGAGTGCAGATGCTCGGTATTGCTGGTGCGGTCGTGGTATCCATATCACGAGACGGAAAGATCAAGACATGGCCAAGTCTGAAGGAGAGGAAAGCAGCTGAAAGTCTGCACGTGTTCGTTTTTGGCAAGGATGGACAGAACTTGCTGTTTGAAAGTGAAGGACGTTACGAGATGGAGCAATGGGAAGCAGCAGAAGATGCCGCCAAAGCTGTGGTCGTTGGCAGAGCACAACAAGATGAAGATGTGACGATGGAGGAGGATCGTGAGAGCTTGTTCGCGACAATGAGACATGCCGTCGAAGACAAGGTTGAACGAGAAGGGCGGTGGAGAGGTTGAGTCAGACTGCCCGACACACCATTACCATATACCTGACCGAGCTGGAAACCTGTTATTCGATATTACCATGACATTCCCACCACACAACCGGCAACCTGTTCAAACTTTAGGCCTGGCATCAAAAAAACCCAACCACACAACCAGAACCAACATGCTCAACCACAATAACACTTGAGTCTCCGTGCAGAACCCGGCATACCACGCCCCACAGCTTCGAAACAATAGCCATATTAGCAAAACGTCGCAAAACAAATAACAGGCTACCCAAACCCGTTACTTGACTCTTGTCTCCATACATACTCCGGTCGCGCCGCTGAACCATTGAACCCTTGATGTTGATGGCACACTACATCTTCCCTCTCTACTTGAAGTCTCGACCTTCGCTGTACGAGATAGAGAATCTTCTATCTCCACCGTCATCACATCTCGAAACGCTTCACGATCGACTACGGTTTACAGGAGGGTGATACGATATACTAAACCCAGCTCGGATATATCAAGACACGAAAACCTTCGCGTGCTCGATTTGCTGAGTACGACCTCCACTGGTGTGCGATGGTAGAGAAATGCTGCAATTTAGATGTGGTGGTTTATGCAGCCTTGTTGATTCGATACCTGGAGTCAAATTATATGGGTTCGCGTGAACATGCGGCGTCTGGAAAGGAGGATTAGAAATGCTGAAGACAATGAGCCTGATGATGAAGACGAGTCAGAACTGGAACAATCATATTCAATCATTCAGTGTGAAATTTCCTGAACAAAACGCCAAGTACATCGTGTGACCGAGCTCCTTCGCTCAAGGCCCTCCGTAATCCGATACATCCATTCATCATTCATATCCCATAGTCGTCGTATCACTGGCACATCCATATATCCGCTCATGTTGTGTCATCCAACAGCGCCCACCATGATCATACACAATATCCACCCAGTCTCCAATTCATACATACAACGGCTCCTCTACATGTTCAACAAACTCATCCCATTCTTCCTAACAGGACTACTCGTCCCACCCTTCCCCCCAAATCCCCAACTCAAACCCACCCCTCCCTCCCCTTGTTGCAGATCCCCCGCCTCAGAGACATCAACCCCCGAATCCGTCCCCGAATAAACCCCTCCCGAATCCCCAATATCAATATCCCACGTCTCCTCTCCATCCTCATCCCTCTCCTCCCCATCAACGACCGCAACCTCCGACCACCCTTTCTGTTCCGCACCGCGCACATTCCATCTCAACGCGCGCTGCACACTTTCAACCCATTCATTCGTGCCCGTCATGACAGTGGGGAAAGGGTACTGCGAGGCCTCGAGCGTGACGTAGTCGCCTTGCTTGAGTTCGATACGGCCTTTTCCGTCGAAGGAGCAGTACGCTGAGCTGCGGGAGCGGGTTGGGACAGCGATGCGTAGGCTGAGTGTGTCGGAGAGAACCATTGGTCTGAAACTGAGTGTGTGCGGACATATAGGTGTGAGTAAGATCGCTGGGATGGACGGATGGATCAGGCTGCCGCCCGCGGAGAGCGAGTACGCTGTTGAACCAGTTGGAGTGGAGAATATGCATCCATCGGCTTGGACGACAGTGAGCAATTCGTCGTCGCCGTAGAGTTCGAGGTTCGAGACGTAGGCGCTTGGACCGCGGTCGATGACCAGTTCGTTCAGGACTTCGAATTGTTCGCCTTCTTCGACGGCGGATTTGTCGGCGCTGGAGCGCCAGACCGTGCAGGTGAAGCGCATGCGGAGGTTAACGCGCATTCCCACGTCGCCCATGACGTGGTTGAGGTGGTGTTTGTAGCGGTCGAATTCGAAGTTTGTCAGGAAGCCGAGGCTGCCGAGGGCGAAGGAGAGAATTGGGGGGACGACGCGTTGGAAGAGCCAGGATGTGAAGAGGACGGTGCCGTCACCGCCGAGGGTGAGGACTAGGTCGAATTTGTCCGGGTTGGACCAGCAGAGGTCGGGTGTCCAGTAGCGGAGCATGATTTTGTAGCGTGGGTCTTTTGCGAGGAGACCTTCTGAGTCGAAGCGCTTTGAGTGTTTTAGTTTGGCGTCTACGTAGACGTTGACGCCTACGTCTTTGCCGTAGCGTGGGGTACTGAGAAGCCATTCGGTCAGTTCACGGGTTTTGTGAACTAGAGAATTGTCTCTGGCACGAGTGACGATCATGACGCTACGGACAGCGCGTTTCAGACGTTTGCGTTGGAGCTGTTTGGAGACTTCGCGAACACCAGTCGCTGTCTGCATAAGACGGGAATGGGAGTAGTCCTCTTCATCGATCTCGTCAAGAATTTTCTGGATGTCGACTACGCTTTCAAAGCGCTGGTGGAAGAAGCAGGGAGAGCGAAGGAAATTTGACGACAATGCGAGGGGCGGTACCGATGTTGTCGTGGGCTGCATGTTTGCAACTTGGGCAGTTATGGATGGGGAAGCTTGAGCGGAGGAAGGTTGCGACTGTTGTATCTCGAGCTGCGAGGACATCGAAGGGAAGTTGGTAATGCCATGAGGACCTGCAATCTGCCGTGAAGCCAAGGCCTTGAGAATGGTCTGTCGAGGAAGATCCATTGAACCACGTTTCTGTCTGCGCTCTGCAGGGGGTAGAAGTGACACACAGGCTTTGGCTCTTGTTATCGTGTCCATATCGTGAGCTTGGGCATATTGTGTGGACACGGGAGGTAATTGTTGTTTTTGATCGTCTCGTGGGATGTGCGCAGGCTGTGAACTTTGTTGATTCAGATTCGTTGCATGTTGTTGGAGGCTCAGCTCGGTCAATTGTTGATGAGGAACGATCACATTTTCATGGGATAAATTCGGATGGCTACCAGAACATTCGTCGTTGTCATTTGGAGTGATATCGGTAGTTGTGACGGGGAGGGGATGTGGTGTAGTCATGATGGCAGGGCCTTATCTAAGTTATATTTGGAGACCTCGGGACGTTCAATAATTCTTCGCAGGCCGGAAAAAACAGCAACACGCGAGTGACGCAGTCAAGCAATGTTTGCGGTTTAGTGGCTTATGCTTCGGCCCGCTAGCTCGACCGTTCGGAACACCGAAATTGTCTGGAAGGCTGAGAAGTGTAAATGAAACTTGAAGTAGTTGCACCTGGTGCTGGTCATATATGGCCGTGCATTACTCAAGTTGGTCTCTTTGCATCACAAACATGAACCAATGTTGTCGTGAGAAGAATCAATGCAAACAACTTCAAGCACCTGGTGTGTGAAGGAGTGATTCGTCAGCCAGACCAGACCCAATCTGGACGAGCCCGATGCCTCGCATCTCAGGGGTTGCGGCACCTAGGACCGCTAGTCCTCATATTAATTCGTGATGAAACATATATTTGCCCGTCTCAGTGTTGTCGCACGACCCATTTGTGACGGATCAATGTGATGCGGCGGCTATCACTACTACCAAGTCATTCATTCACCATCATCGCCCGTGTCCTTCAGCTGCTTTCAAGTGGTTAGTTACCAGCAGGTTTTTCGTTCGCCAGCGACACTCACAACAGCCAGAGCCGCACCAATAGGGTTTGACACCAATAGTCATTGGTCTTTGTAAATTGACAATCAAGAAGTGCTGGTTAAGAGAGTGGTGATTGCGAAGAACTTCCGCCACCATCACAATCAATCCTGTGGCAACACGACCTTGGAACTCGTGAACATGCTCAATCTACATGAGTGGTGGAACTCTGACCAGTACTTGGTGCATAGAACTCTGGCACGGAAAGACGTATATCACTCGTTGTGATTACAGATCAGTACTGGTCGTACAGGAGATCGATTGTGTGCAGAGTTTCTGGTCATTGCAACGGAAGGTCTCTCAAGAACATTCTACGTTATAGCCTTTTATCGTAAATTCCTGATTCTGTCCATTTGCTCCTGTATCACTGGTGTCTCTCGGTCAAGGTACGCTTGTAATCGTTCTAAGAAAGTCTCCCCGTTCCACGTCTCACTCGATGTTTGGACTGAATTCTTGTGATTGTACCTCTCCTCCTCTTCTGCCGTAGCTAGGACAGGTACACCATTCTGCTCTATCGCGAATGATGCAGCGATGTTAGCATATATCATGGCAACCACAATTCTCTGTATTCTCACCATATCCCTCGCGTTGAATGACATGTCCTGGACTGGTTTAGAGTACAGATCTTCCGACATCAGTTGCCATCCTAGGCTGGAACAGATCAATTTCAAGCTTGGATGACACACGTTGAAATGGACATTGGTCATCGATACCGCCAATGCACCCAGGTAGGTATTGCCTCCACCAGTAGGATCAACTACCAGACCAGCTGTAGACTGTGTGTGGTAGGCCATCAGGTGGACAGACACTATCCGATGCCTTGGAGACAATTGATTCGATGTACCGACAGATGATGTTAGTGCTGGCTTGATCCGAAAGTATGCTGTGCTGCCGTTGCCTCCCTCGCGAATGATTGGAATGGTAT
>Ga0139314_100093_pt1 | contig 16827 bp, 10 predicted proteins | sample In2P11_FD_99376 | JGI IMG/M metagenome (GOLD analysis project Ga0139314, IMG submission 99376)
CTCATTGTGAGTGTTCAAAGTATTTTTATGACTTTAATGGTTGAAGGATAATTTTGTGGGATGTAAAAGTCATTACATGTAACTTGGTGTGTGATAGTGAAGATAAATCTATATTTGTTGTTCCTCCAAGTCACTTGGGGTTTTGTAGAGGGGATATCAATCAGATGGTAAGCGTCTAGTTTAGATAAAAAGTAATTTGAAGGGAGTCTCGCTGTGCCCTATGACCCCAAGATTCAGAATGTCCGATGGAAAAATTAAGATCACCACCCAGGATCAAGTGGTCAATAAAAAATGAATCAAAACTTAAGAGCTTCTGCCAAAAAGCTGGTCTATTTTGGCACAGGCCGTAGACATTTAATATCTGAAAATTCATCTCTAGGTCTGTAGATCTGATGTCTTCTCTAAGATGTCCCAGCCCACCCCAACAATTAAGAATTTTTATGGTATGGGAGTTATAGCCCAAAGCTAAACCTCCCGACCTCCCATGTGCATCAAGTCCAATAAAGATCCAACCAGGAAGCATGTTTTGGAGGGAGTGTGAAATGTCTAAAATAGGTCCCAGGGTTTCTTGCAGAAAGATAATATCAAGCGGTACAATTTTTAACAGACGACGAAGAGCTAGTTTTTTATCCAGCCTAGCCAACCCTCTATAGTTGAAGGAGAAAATCTTCATGGAGGGGGGGCAGGCTGGGATTCTTTGGCTCTAAGCGTCCCTGGGATGGTAGATTGAACCCCCAAAGCAATCTCATCTTTAGCTGTGCCTTGGGCTTTTGAAAGGTAGGAAGGTCGAACCTTGTGAAGTTTGGTGGGGGGGGAGTGGAGAATCTCTAGCCCAATATGACACTTTCGACACTTACAATGAGTATATTAAACTTTTAATACCATACACACTTGCATTGCATAATACATAAAAATTAGAAAAATTCAAACAAAAGGCATTTATGTTTTGAAGCTTATCTGAAAATATGTTAGCAGATGAAGCCATAACCAATATAGATTTATCTTCACTAGCACAATCCATGTAATGACTTTTACATCCACAAAATTTCCTTTAACAATTAATGTCATAAAAATAATTTCGACAATTATAATGAGTATATTCAACTTTGTACACCATATGCACTCTCAACACACAATGCATAAAAAATAAAAAAAATTCAAACGAAAGGCATATATATTTTGTAGCTAATCTAACAACATATTAGTAGATGAAGCCACAACTAATATAGATTTATCTTCACTATCACACACCAAGTTACATGTAATGACTTTTACATCCCACAAAATTATCCTTCAACCATTAAAGTCATAAAAATACTTTGAACACTCACAATGAGTATATTCAACTTTTAACACCTTACACACTTGCATCACACAATACACAAAAAATAAAAAAAATTCAAACAAAAGACATATTTTTTTTTTAACTAATCTAATAATATGTTAGTAGATGAAGCCATGACCAATATAGATTTATCTTCACTAGCACAAGCCAAGTTACATGTAATGACTTTTACACACCACAAAATTATCCTTTAACCATTAAAATACACATGAAAAAAAGCACAAGCGAAATGAAATTAGAATATGGAAGTCATAAGTCCAAACCTGAAGGAGCCAGGGTATATACACCTCCATATGTTTTGTACCTAATCTAGCAATATGTTAGCATATCAAGCCACAACCAATATAGACTTATCCTCACTAGCACAAAAATCCAAGTTACATGTAATAAATTTTATATCCCACAAAGTTTCCCTTTAACCATTAAAATACACATTACAAAAAAACATAAGCAAAAAGAAAGTAGAATATGGAAGTCATAAGTTCGAATCTAGAGGGGGTAGGGTGTGTACACCTCCATGGAATAAGGAGCCAAGTCACTACACAAAGGGGGTGCCTTATCATAAATAAAATTTAGTGGATAATAAGGTTATGACATTAAAATTTGATTTTTATGTATTATTATTAAAAATTAGTGAAAATCATGACTATAAACTACATAGGACCACATGGATGCATTTCCATACATTTCCTTTCCTTTTGTATTTTTGAATATACACAATTCCATTGAGTTAGTATTTAGAGATTACCAAATCCATTCATATCTTCACATGGTGTAGATGGCTCAAAGAGAAAATCCAATTAATATAAGCCATTGACCACACTTGTGATAACCTCATGGCATCATACTCAAGGTTTTCTCTATATATATGTTAGCTAAGAAACAAAAAAAAATAGAAACTAGTGAAAGATAATAAGGTGATCTACAGATTTGATAATAGCAAAAAATACATAGTACATGTTATGCTTTGATTGTAGTGATCCCAAATAAAATAGTTTTGCGATTAGCGATATGAAAACATGAATTTAACGCGACATTATTGAATGTTGGATACACATTGAATATTTCTTATGTCTATTGATGGCCTATGCTCTCCTTTTCCACCACTGGCTTCACACATATTCACTCGAACATAAACATGGGGTATCAACATTTCGAAAAAAATGCCTTAACATTATTGATGGTCTTCCATGCACGTTCCCAGCAGGAAAACCTTACCAACATATACCAGCTTTCTTTTACAAATAGCACACAAAATATATCTTTTGATGGAAAATTGGTAATGCAAAGAAAGAACCCAATGCAAGTAACCAAGTAATATCATGAGGCCATTTAGGAAAAGTACTCTATTAGTAGCCAACCAATTTTTAGTTAACACCATATTTTATATTTGAAATACAATATAGCAAGAGGCATGTACTCAAAGACTTTAAGTTTCTCGATATCAAAGTGTTATCATTATCTTGAATTACAAAATACTATTAACTATTCCTTATTTTTTAATAAGAATTATTTATATAAGGAAGAGACGGTACTATGATGCTAAAATCTTGCCTAATCCATTTCTAAAATTTGATTGGGCAACACTACATTTTTGCTCATATGTTAACAATGAGAAATTCATAATTAAAGGAAATTTTTTTTGAGAAATCAATGTAATGTAGAGATCATTATAGTGTAATTGATGTTGCTTTTTAACTCAATTATGAAACCAGTAGTGAGGACAATCATCACTGGATTCTATTTGCGAATGCAGATTGACTCATCACCATTATTCATAGAAAACCATACCACTTGAAATAACCTGCTAGTGGTCCATAAGGGGGTAGACTATCACTCTTGCCATTGGGGGTAGACTATCACTCTTGCCATTTCGGGCCTTGGGCTGTTAACTTGTTCCATAAGGGAGTAGACTATCACTCTTGCCACTCCGGGCCTTGGGTTGTTAACCTGTTTCCTTACATCCAAGGAAGACAATCTCTTAGCCAAGTAGAAGCTAAATAGTAAGGATCTATTATTATAATTCAACTACTTAATTAATCATATTCAAATAAATAAAAGCACATCACCTAACCATCACTCTAATTAATAAAAACGAGAGCAAAGAAAATCACAACATTTACATTGGTAGAAAAGATCATTGCACTATGTCTTATGAAAATATATGGAATGGTGAATAAGATACAAAATTTAACCTCTTATCCATTTGTTTCATATGTGTATAATAAGTTATCATTGAACTTTGATTTGCCAATAGAAAAGGGAAAAACCTATAAGTAAAGCTTACTATACTTATAAATATTTCAGCCTTTATTCTATTTAGCTCAACTAAATTTATACTATAGATCTTTGGTTAATCCTTCTAAAGGTTTTGTAAGGTACAAACGAGGATGGATTAATTTAGCAAAGAAAAACCTACAATAAATTCAATACGATCCACCGCAATTAATAATTATTTCTAATGTTTGTTATGGATTATGCATAATAATAAATAAAATAAATCATAATATTAAAGTGAGAATTTAATCGCACGATGATTTCAATTTTATCATCTTAATTATAAAATTCACTCATGCGACTTACCCATGGATTTTGTAAACCATGGTATTTGAAATGTAATGAGAGACATGGATCTCAGTGAAAGATCTTTGTTAAAAGTATAGATATGGACTTCACAGTGAAGTAAAGCAAACTTTTTGTCCTAATGTGGCCTTATGCTATATTTCACATTAAAAAAATAGTTTCCTAGCTATTTTTACATTGTGATATATTCCTTTTTTTATGTTAGGTTTCATTTCTTAAGCAACTTGGATTGCACCAACATTAATGAATCAGGGCTCATGAGAACCTTACAGTTAAGCATGCTAAAGGGTGACCTTCTGAGAATTTTTTTAGTTCTTATTATTCTGTCACTTTCTTTGGTCTCATTACTCAAACTATCCACATCAGTGGCATCAGAGCGGGGTCGCTCTTATCTATTTTTATATGCATTTACCAAACGAGGTTAGGACACAAGGAGGTGGGACTTGAAATACTGCACCCTTTGCAACGCCGTCCTCATTGACGCCGACAACTTCACATGGTAGACAAAAAAGAAAAATGATTGAGCAGGAGATCTTATTAAACTATTGTTCGAGGAAGCACTTACACAACAAGGGTGTGAGATGATGGAAACCTTTACAACATCTCATTGGATGTTGAGAATTTACAAAGATAAGCCACCAGATCTCTACCAAGTGGATCAACAAGAGAACTATCTCAGCACGGTTATGGGTAAACCACACAAAACCCTTTCCACTAAAGTCCATTTTCTAGGTCACACACTCTCAGCATCACAATCGGCCCACAAGCATTATAGGGTGTATATATACTTAGATCTTCGTTCATCATGGTTATGGGTCAACCACACAAAACCCTTGCCATTGAAGTCCATTTTCTAGGCTACACACTGTCAGCATCATAGTTGGCCCATAAGCATAATGGGGTATCTCTATCCTCGAATATTTGTTCATCATGGTTAAGGGTCATCCACAAACCCACAGTAATGGGCCAACCACACAAAACCCTTGTCTTCAACAACACTTGGTTTCTGACCATCCAGAAACCCATAGTTATGCTCCTATTCAAGGCTTACCGCGAGGAAACTTTACCCAATGGGACAATTTCTTCTTAAGGAGGGAGGATTGATCTAGTTGGAAAATAATTACCACAATTAATAAAAGTTAGAATCTAATTGCACGATGATTTCAATTTGACCATCTTAATTATAAAACTCACCCGTGGTATTTACCCATAGTATTGTAATTTATTATATTTACCCATGGTATCTTAATTTATTATATTTTCCCATGGTATTCACCCATGGATTTTGTAAACCATGGTATTTGAAATGTAATGTGAGGCATGGATCTCAGTGAAATATACCATAAAAAGTATAAATAGGAGACTTCACCATGGAGTAAAGAAAGCTTTTTGTCCTAAATTAGTCTTATGCTATATTTAGCATTCAATAAAAATAGTTTCATTCTTTTTATGTTGCTCTCTTATGAAATATTTCTCTTACACAATGTGTCATATTCCTAACTATTTTTACATTGTGTTATATTCCTTTTTAATCGGTTAAGTTTCATTTCTTAAGCAACTTGGATTGTGTTAGTCTCCTATACCAATAGGGTTTCATTTTTCATGATTGATAGTGGAAGTGCCAAAAATGTTCATCTTTGATGTTACAAAGGTTCCATATTTTGTGAAAAGAAGCAGACAGTTAAAAAATGTAAAGAGGGTATGCCTTAAAAGAATAATCAAAAGGCAAGAAAATGAATTGGTCAGAAAAAATAATTGAAATGAACCCCAAAGAAAGACCAGGAAAGTGGCCAGCCAAAATGCCACTGCTATCTTGATGGATCACCCAACAGTTCACGCTGGGGCATGCCATGTTTTAAATTGCCTGTTCTAGACTAGAGAGTGAATACCTGCTCAGACAGTTCAAGCTTGGCAGATGACTAGCTGGATAGAGAAAGGAAGGAGCCCAATTGCTTAATCTGGGCCCTTGGAAAACATAAGGGTAGATTTAGCTAGGAGGGCAGCCAAAAGAAAAGAGGATGATCAGGGTTTGCAAGGCTAAGTGCACCCATTCAAAAGAAGAAAAAATGTTAGGTGTATTAGGCTGGGTAGGTAATTGAAGGTTGCAGAAGCAAGGTCTGACCACATGATATATTGAAAATCATATCTCATCTCATCAATAAGAGAAGGGTAAGAACAATGGTCCATATGGCAAAACTATCAAGCATGTCTAACTTCCCTCATTCCCTTCAAAAGGTTTCTTACTAACATCCCCTTGAGGACTTTAGGATCTGCCTAAATAGTCCTTCTTACATTTCTCCCTTGAGAAAGCCATGTCAAGTTGTGACCTTCTTCTTCGAAAAGAAGCCACATTTCTTGTGTAAAACCCTCACTTCATACTTCATCCATTTCTGATTTCTCATTTCACCTCATGTACCCATATTAACTTCTAACCCTATTATATAGCTCCCTAGTAAATCCCTACCCCTATTTCTTACAAAAACTATAGAAAATTCCCAAAAATATATTAAATATTCCCCCCTTTTAGCATTATAGCTAAGTAACATTGTCATGGGAGACATTAGTCCATCTGGGGCTATAGTTAACCCTTCTGCGTCCTTACCCCGGAATTAGTCTAACCCCTGGTTAAGACTAATAGCCTATGCCTAAACCCTTGAATAAATTGCCCCCTCAGTTAAAGCCCAATCTTTTTAATGGTAAAATGTTTAAATACTTTTTTACGCATTGTGGTGCCATGGCCTGCGTTATTTTCAACCCCAAAACCCACCAAAACTAAGGTTTTAAACCTGCTCCATAAAATATCATTTAAATATTGGGCGGGTCCCACTCCCAAACCTACACGCCGCATCACAGGCCCCGCCAGCCGTTGATCTCCCACCACGCCCGATCCAAAGGTGGGTGGGTGTTTCGAGCCGCCAACATGCCGGGATTTAACGTTTGGGGGATGGGCGGTTTTGCTACCGTACCCCCGCCACATGTCGGTAGCCCGGGGTGTTCGGAGGCCTCCCCCCCGAAACCGCTTCTGCCCAAAGGTGGTGTGGGGAAACCAGAAACCGCAGTCCAGAAACCGCCCTCCGCCCATTACGTCAGCAGTCCTGTCACCGTGACATCATACCTGGTCCCCCGCCGCTGCACCACGTCGCCCGCCACGCTGTCCTTCCGCACTCGCGCTGTGCCACCATGTACCGCTACATTATCATCCCAGTCAGCGTCCACATCACCCGTCTGTACCCGGGGCCCGCTGATGACGTCGTCGCGGGAAAGCGCCAAAAGCGCATATGCGCCAAATTTTTCGTTAAAAACACCAAAAGTGACCATTTTCGGTCATTTTCATTGGAAGGTTTGGCTGCGCTATTTTGCTGTTCACACCAATTTGCCTCCAGATTTCAAATTTCATCGATTCGGACGGCGCCACCTGCAAATTCGAAATCAGTCCTTGCCCTTCAATCAAGTCAACCACCCTCGGCACTAGCTAATCCAGGTATTTGCCAAATTCAACCTAGTTGCCCATGTTCTTCCCGTTCTCTACAATTTGTTTTTTTTCTTCTCACTAAATTGCCTACAAAACTCCTAAATTTAATGGTGTTGTCTTATAAATGTTGGCCTAAAAAAGGCACCCCCTGTTTAAGATAGCCGAGCAGTATACACAATTTCACTGTTGCAGAATCGTTTTCGAGCTTAAACTTACACTATACTCTTACACCTGCCCGGCATTGTTCCCTTTTGCCGTGTTTTGATTCAAGCTCTCAGTATACTAAACTGCAAACCTGTTTTCCTCTGCATTCGCCTTCATTGTCCCTAAATTCTGAGAGTACACCAGAAGAAACCAAAGCTCAAATAAAGTTCTTCAAGTTGTTCTTTTCAAAAAGCAACTTTAGCTCCAGCTACACTCATTCTGCCACTCTTCTTCAAAACCTCACAATATGTCATCTTTAGCCTGTTATACCAAAAAACTTCATTCTAAAGATAACACCTGAAAGTTTTGTAATGGCTACACCATCAGCTCTTAGTGTCACTCCTATGAATCCACCAAACAAGGAGCTTGAAACCATGCCTCTTGCTGATAGAGATTACCTTATCCAAGATTTTGTTGGTGACAGAAACCACTTGCAGACCTTCCGCCAGTTGAGAAACAGCTACCTAAGCAACAATGACACATATGGTATATGGGAGTCTAATATGCCTTATTACTTCCTCCCATCTGTTAAAATTTTTCCAGAGATCATCCGCTTATGTGCTGAGAACTATGAGCCAAATCAGAGAGCTGTTAAGTCTCCATCTGGGAGCATACTTTTCCACATTAGTCCTGAATCCATCAACCAAATGCTCAATTTCAAGCAGACTCAGCTATTGTTTCCTTTCTCCATGAACTATTTGTTGGATGCAGGCACCAGACTCTCCAGTGCCGACATTGAAAAGGTCACCAAGACATTCATGAGGACGGACCGCCAGCCTACAGGCCCACCTCCTTTCTTGTATGTCCATTTCAATGAGGTGGGAAAGCTTCTAGTTGATATGAGCTCTTATGTGCTGGGCTTCAAAACCAGTGAGCACATTGATGAAACAGTGTTGCTATTATTAGCTACATATACTCCAGGCCAACCCCCTTCTTACAAGTATAACTTTTCCAAGTTTATAGCCAATAAGATACATGACCAGCTATTGAAAGTAGATAGGGAGGGAGTATTTAAATATTTGTCATATATCTACCACCTATTCATGTATTACCAATTTGAAGTCTTCCAATGCCCCATCAAGAAATTGGATTCTAGGGGAGAGAAGAGGTCTGTCATCTTCTGGTTATCAGTTTTCCACCAAGTTCAAGACTCTCCATATTCTTACTGTGAGTTTGTTGACCAATTTGTTTACCCAGTCTCTGGCCTCTTAATGAGATCCCCTCCTCCCAGACTGTCATTTGAGATTCAGAAAACTTTGCAGCTGTCCAAGAGTTATAAAATAGGTGATTGGTACCTATATCAAAACCATATGGTCATCAGAATCTATGGCTGTGAGCTCTGTCCTTATAGACTCCCAAGGTATGTACCGATGAGATTGTTCGCCTTGGAATACTATAGGCAACTCATTAGTTCTGACCTCACTCACTTTCATAGTGCTAAAAATAAAGACCACCTCAAATTTAAAGACCATCTGGGCCCCTTCATCATGAATAAGAAAGAAGGTTGGCAAGAGGCTGATCAAATTCTCAGGGATAAATATAAACTAAAGAGGAGCTTCTGGTGGGTCCCTTATGACCCAGAAGGCTTCATCAGTACTAGAAGAGTCAAATACAGGCTGCTAGGGTATGATCACTGTAAATATCCACAAATTGAGCAGTATGCCAACCCAGATGAATGGTTGCAAGGCACATTAGTTGAGGAATTAACTCAAGAAGAAATAATGGAGAAAAATGTCAAGGATTTAGAAAAAACTCTTGACTTATATTCTGTGCAGCAGGTAACTTTCAAACAGCCACATCAAATTGGAGAAGGTGCATCCACTGCTGCAACCGCACCAACCACCCAGGGGCCATCTACATCAACAACAGGTATAGAAAAGGGTAAGGGGATAATGGGTGCAGAAAAAGAAGTAGTCACAGAGCAGCCTGTCTCCTCAATTGGGCAGCAGCAAGAGCAGACTCCTCCACAACAAACAGAGGCACCAACAGTGCCTGCCTTGCAGACTCCTGCACATGAGGAAAGAGGCAAAAAACGAGACCGAGAGGAGTCCACACCTGCTGGTGGATCCACTCAGCAACCCGAAGCCAAAAGGCAAAAGGTTGATTCTCCAGTTATAGAAGAAATCAGTAAAGAAATCCTTGGAAGTCCAAGGAAAGATAAAGAAGATAGCCAGCAAACAGCCACAAGCTCTTTTCAACAAGAGCAAGAAGGACAGCATGGCATGGAGGTGTCCTCCTTCACTCAGCAAAGCAAGAAGCCATCCAACACCAAGGCCACCTTCAAAGAAATTAAGGCACAAAATGAGCTGCTAAGAGTGCAGTTATATGAACAATTTCTCAAGGCAACACCGGCCAAACAAGAAAGGCTGATGGCAGCATATGATATCAAAGAGGAAAAGATGATCCTCAGCCATTTTAAAGCCAAAATACAGCAACCTCACTCAGCTGCAGATTTTGTTAGAACAAAGTTGGAGGTCATGGCAAAAGACATTCACCCCATGGATCAGATAGAACTGCATAAGCAAACAGGGGAAATGGTCTATGCCACATTGGTAGACAGGGCCACAATGGCACATGAATTAAAGGAATCACTGAAGAACACTAATACTTAGCTTGATTTTGAAAGAATGTCCTCCACAGCCAAGGACAATAGAATCAAAACATTGGAGGACATTATTGTGGACCTGGGACATGATCCTAAGGATCCTAAGGGTGTGAGGGCCCTGATGAAGAAGAAGAATGATGATATTACTGCATTAAAGAAGAGATTGAGATTGCTTCCTACTGAGCACCCTCAAACAGCAGAATTGCAGAAAGAAAAGGAAGCTGAGGACCAATTGGATTTGATGATGAAACTGAACCAAAAAGTGATTGATTTGGAAGGGGAGTTGGAGAGGGCACTATAAGGAAAGCAGGGAGATTCGACCTCCCAGCTGCCCCTAATTGCCCCAACCACTGCTGCAGCTACAGAGGTAGCAGTAACCCCTCCATCAGCTACAACAACTACAGAAGCGGTAACAACAACAGCTCCTGAGGCTAGCATGAGCATGGATGAATTGACAAGAGCTGTCAAGGAGCTAGAGCTTCAGGCTACAGAGATCAAACAAGCCAAAGAAAGATTGGCTGAGCTGGAGACAAAATATGACAAATCCAAAATGACAGTAGCAGAGCAGAACAGAGAGATTAAGGCTCTAAAGGATAAAATAAAGGCCTTGGAAAAGGAACTAAATTTAGAGAATACTCTGGCAGAGATAAAGAAGATTTTGTGGACCCGAATTGACCACTCTATTACCAAATAGTGGAAAGCAATCAAAACAGTACATGAGTAGATGGAGTTAATAGACCAAGCACAAGTTGAAAGCCAGAAGGCCAGAACAACACTAGGGAATATGCCTGAGCAGGCCGACAGGATGATACATTTCCTCAACAATCACACCAAGGAGGAGTTGGCAGCCCTAAGCATCAGCAGCAGAACAGATGTTATTCTGACAGCTAAAAAAGTGCTCACCCTCAGAAATTTCGTGCAAACTGTGGAAAGAAAATGTCAGGAAATGCAAGCTGAGGTGGATGACTACAAGCTTAAAATGGGAGCATTACAAAGCAAAGGATTGCCCAGCCTTTTGACCGGGGTAGGAAGACTGCTCACCCGTGAGCAATATGCCACTAGGATGACCAATTTTATTGCAAATCAGATCACAGCATCTGCTAGCACTTCCGAAGAGGCAGGACCTCCATTGGGGCAGAACCTCTATAACAAGCTAGAAAATTTATTCTACATTGACCATGAAATTAATCACTTGTTTGAGGTCCCACCAAATTTTTACAGGTACACAGAGGCAGATGAAACTTTAATAAAAATGCGAAGACACCAACTTCCCAAGGATGATTGGTGGCAATTCATGCTGCAAGTTTTACCCCACTAATCTCGGCTCGGTCTCGCCTAATCGGCTTCAGGTCAACAAAAGTTAATGCAACATGAAGACAGCAGGCAGAGTGGGTGACATTGATGACTCAGCCAAATACTGGGACAACAAGCCAAGGAAGCGCACAAATTTTGGACGGCGCGGCTCCAACCGACTCAGCGGTCACAAAAGTCAATATTTTCTGACAAAGATGGACAGCTCATGCACTAAATACTTATTGCAGCATTTACTCTCTCAGCTGTATTTCTTCTGGGGTTAGCATAGAATTTATGAGCCATTAACTTATCAGCTAGAGATTTTTGTATCTAAATGTTGTATATAAACCTCCCAGCACAACGTATCTGGGGTTGGTGATTTTCTCTCAGAGACACTATTTTGTATAGTTTCAGACTATCTAATACAAATGGCTGGAAAAGTTCACGATCTCTGCAGTGTTTGATGTCAAAATGATGATCTGCGTTCTGCTACAGAATTCCTGTGTTGTTTGATGGAGCAATAGGTTACTCTAAACCATGTTTTGTCTTGCTGTGTTTACTTAATTCAAATATATGTTCACTAGCTTAGCAAAGGAGAAAAAGAATAGTTGAGGAATTGTTTGAATACACCCTCTGCTCGATCTCTGTTGCTAGATATGTTTTCTTCAGGATTAATCATAAACATGAATTCTTAACTGCTCATGTTTGTATTTGTTCTATCACTAAGAATGTTGTTCAAGAATTCTTAAATGCTCCTAAGTAATGTTCACACCATTCCCTCTATCAGCTTAGTGAAAGATCCTTAATTGCCTTTCACTCCCTGATTTCATTCCATCATATTACAGATTTGAAAAATTGTTCCATAAATGCTTGTCTGGCTCTGTAGCATAACCTTTTCACTCAAAAAGATATTTCCAGTAGTTCACCATCATCGACTCCATGCTCAATGGCCTAGATTATTCTGCAAAAACCTACCTGTTCTGACTGAAATCATCATCCCAACAAATTCAAAACGAAATCCTGTACACCATAACTAGCCTAAAATTACATCAAAACAAAGCTAAATCAGAAAGAGAGAGCCCTCTCTGGTTGTAGGTAGGCTAGGACCCGTGGCCAAAAGATTGGTTAGTGGTTACCTCGGCCGTATTCCCTTTGGAGTCAAAGGGAACAACCTGAGTGATAACATAATTGGCGACTCCGCTGGGGAACAAAAACAAATTTTCCAACTGCAGCCTATTCCTTAATGTTGTAGATAAAGTCTGAATGACATCCAGAAAGCCTTAGAAACTACTTTTGCTTTGCATTTGCAGGAGTATATAAAAGCTGCTTCAGTCAATCTTTATTCAGTCTTGAGTCATATATAGCTCTTTCAAAATTTGATCAGTTCCTTGCTAATCCTAAAAAGCATTCCCAGAAAATACCAAAAAGTAGTTGGAAGCTGGCTCCCAAAAGGAATTCTCGTTACACAAGGTCCAACCCAGATCCAAATCCCCCTGCTGCTTTTGAAAATCCAAATTTAATCCCAAAGATTTTTAGGAAACAGGAGCAGAGAGAAGACTTTGTTGATGACACTCCTGAAACACTTCGCCCAAGCTATGTTCCAACTCCTGTCAAGGTTTTAGTTCGTTCATCCCCTGCTTCCCCTGGTTCATCATCTACATCTCAAAGCACTCCTTCTACACCCCCATTTGCTGCACATACTACAACAGTCACTACTGTTGTTCCTTTTGTCCTAGTAGCTCTGTTCGTTCCAGTTGTTCCTGTCGTCCCTGTGAATATGGCTAACAGGTATGCACCCCTGCAGCTACCTGCTAATCCTGGAGCTCTCCCTCAGGATTACCAATCCAAAATCACTCATTTTGATAGTACTGGTCCTTTCACAGCCCTACATCATACCAAAAAGATGCAAGATTATTTTGAGAGTTACGAGATAGATGATGATAGCGTGAGGATGAGAATTTTTGTTCAGAGTTTAACGGGTGATGTAAGAACTTGGTTTAGATCACTTGCTGCAAACTCCATAACTACTCCAGATGAGCTTTACCAATCCTTTACCAACAGATGGGGGAAAAAGAAATATCCCTTACACATACTAGGTGAGTATGACACAATTAAAAGAGGCTCGCAGGAGACTGTTTTGGAGTACTGTGCAAGATTCAATAATGTCTACAATGCAATACAACAAAATTTAAGGCCTCCACCTGACCTTGCCTTGTATAAATTCCCTGATGGATTTGACTCGGATATGGCCTACCAGTTAAAGGAAAGAGCCCCTCAAACTCTTGCAGAAATGCAAAATGTTGCTGTCAGCGTAGAGGCGAATTTAATTGCCAAGAGAAACAGAGCTAGAATGGAAAGAAGGACTACCTTTAAGGAAGAACCCTCAGCCTTGGATCAAAAGCTTGATGCTAATATCAATGGTCTACAAAGGCTGGCAGAAAGAGTAGAAAACGTTGAGAGGAAAGCATCATGGGAAGGACAACAGTCCAGCACCATAAGGAACCCAAATTTTAGAAAGAATCAAAATCCAAATGTTGGAAGGGCTGATCCTGACCAGCACATTAGACCTCCTTTTCAACAAAATTTCGCTGAGGCCTCAACATCTGGTGAACCAACAGAGGACCCTCATATCAATCTAATGGGTTTAGATAGCGAACATTAGATCTTTCTCACACAAGAAGACCAGGAGGATAATGATATAAGCCAATTTCGAACCAAGTCTAGAGAGTCATTTGACTTCAAAGAAGGCTATGACACAGCTGTGTATGAGGTGCATAAACAGTATAAACTAAGGAGTAGGACCATAGATATTTCTGAGCCTCCCAAAACCAAGGATACCAAACAACCCAAAATGACAAAGGAGAATGCTATCCTCATCGAATCAATTAAAAAGACAAATCCAAATCCAAATGAAGTAACGATAGAAGATGTAACTGAGACATCAAAAAACAAGCCCTGGGAAATGCCTTCTTCAAAGGACAAATCAAGTAATATTCCTCAGAAGGCTTCCCAAACAGAAATACTTCAACAGGAAACTGACAACCAAGATAAATCAAATAAAAACACAGTTGAAAAAGAAAAACCTGTCACTCATAATACCAAAATTCAATCTGAAAAGCCGTTTGATCTGGAGGCAGAGATTGCCAAATTGAAGATAGCCATTCCCCTTTCAGAACTTGCCAAACATGATGTATATAAACAAAAAATCAAAAAGTCTCTTCAAATACCTGAAAACAGGGATGATGTTAATGTATTGGATGACACTCCTGAGTTACTTTTTGGTCTAGAAGTTGATGGGAAATCAGTAAATACTGGTGTCTTACCCTTTTATGTCAGTCTGCATATTCATGACAAGATATTACATAATGCAATGTTTGATTCAGGAGCTTCACACAACCTCATGCCTAAATCTGTAATGGAGAAACTGAATTTAGATATCACAAGGCCATACAAGGACTTATTTTCATTTGACTCTAGCCAGGTCAAATGTTTGGGCCTAATTAAAGATTTGTGTGTTTCTCTAGTCCAATACCCAAACAAAACCATTCTGATGGATGTGGTGGTAGCTGGCATCCCACCTAAATATGGAATGCTATTATCAAGATCCTGGGGAGCTAAACTCCAAGGTTCCCTGCAGTTAGACATTTCCTATGCTACTATTTCAGTCTTCGGGCAACCAAAAAGACTGTATAGGGAGACATTGATGAAGTACAATAGCTTTATTGATATCAAGAAAAGAGCAGGGGAGGATTACAACCAATTGTTCTGACCCAGCGTCATCCTCTTAGCAAGAAGCCCTTCTTCACCTCATGAAAAGATTAGATTAGATCACCCAACACTATGATGTTGCAGCAAGAAACCAACAACACTTCCTTACAAGATACAAAATTCTAGCATCTGGATCTCTGGGATGAGGGATCCATAAATAGATGTTTGAAAGGAGGGTGAGTCAGCTTCTGGGGTTTTATTAGTGTCCTCTCTCTAATAGTTCTTGATTCCACTTGGAGAATGAGGATCTCCTACTCATCCTTAGGCAAATTCAGGGAGGCAAGTGTCACAGGAGAAGTTTCTGGAAGATTCTATGATTTTCTACCTCGCACACTGCCTCTGCCATTTATCCATTCTCACCCATCGCACCCCATAGAAGGGATTTTCAACATGCATCGCACCCTCTGTGTGTATTTAGGTGGGATGCAGCGCACTTTTTCCATGGAGCAGGAGAGATGGACCAGTTTTGACCAGTTCTAAGTAGTTTTTCATGGAGAACTTCTGAGAGATGATGTGATCAGCTGACCTTTTTCTTTTAGGGGTTGGAACAAAAACTTTAGGGACTTAAGAGCCCTTGGCTTATGGACATTTAGGATTGGGGTTGCAGTGCCCAAAAATGTCTATAACACCAATGACTTACAGGTCCTAAGTACTAAATCCCCCTCATAAACATTCACCCCTTCAATTCATTCATATTCCCAAACAAATCCCTTCTCCTAAGAAAAACCAATTTTCCTAAGGAAATGTCATTTTCCCCTAATAAACCCCTTTTTCTAAGGATAAAATCTTGTTATCCTAGGGAAAGTGATCATCCCCATGAAAAAGACCCCTTTTCTCAAAAAAACCCAAAAATACTTTTAGCCTAAGTCATAATATATGGGTGCTAAAAGAAAACAAAGGCAATAGATACATTATACTTAGCACTTTTTCATTCTCCACTATTATCATATTAATTTCTAATGTTTATATGTATAATAATTCCTGAAGAAGAAAAATAATCCTTTCCCGTATAGTTATAAATAAATCCTTTTATTAATGCCCCACCCCCGAAAGTTTGAAATATAAACTTTATAATAACCAAACCCGACAAACGAGTTGATTAATCGATCAACGATTAATTTAATAATCAAACCCTCTGCTAATAAAATCACCCCCGACGCCCTAAACCTACTTTAAACCATCATTTATTTAAACCCCGCCATGCTCAAACATCCGCTGGGCCCATCCATTACCCTTCCTACAAACTTCCCACCTCGATCATTGTGTGATCACCTCCCCTTTAATCCGACGATTATTAGACATATCAGGCAGCCTCAACACCCAAAGTTTACCCACCCAATATGGGCTATTTTCCTTTGGGCCTCGATGTGACGTGGCACCTGATGAGTGGGATCGGGCAGCCTCCCCCCGAAACCACCCAACCCACAAAAGCGGTGTGAACAAACCCACTTACTACCCCCTGCTAAATGACAAAGCATCATGTCATACCACTAAAAGCCAAAAGTAATACTATTCCCATATGCCCGCCAAATCATTTACTTTGTTAATAAAACCAAA
>Ga0139314_100097_pt1 | contig 16631 bp, 10 predicted proteins | sample In2P11_FD_99376 | JGI IMG/M metagenome (GOLD analysis project Ga0139314, IMG submission 99376)
TGGTGGAAAAAATGTTAGTTGATGGAGGAGTGGAGTTATGGAAGTTGACGGTTTGGATGTCGAGGTATGGAGTGTCAAGCATAGAAAATACAACAAAGAACTTTCCCTTTCAAACCCTAATATTGATAAAGCCTTATATGTTTGTTAGCCAATGAGGATTATTTCTCGTTAGATGATCAAGTATTAGATATTGGGATATCAATTATTATCTTATCATGACTTCTCACCATTGGATTTTGGAGTATTAGTATGTTGGAATATTATGCTATCAATTATTGAGTATTGGGAGGTCAAGTATTGAGAAGTTAGGACTTCAACTATTGAGGTCTCCTCCCAATATTGATGAAACCTCATGATAAAGTCCCAACATGACACGCTGGCTTGGTAGGATTTGACATGGCATGCTAGTGTGGTGAGTTGATGTGGCATGGTGTCATATAGTGGAACACAAGGGTAAAAGGACTACCACATGCCTTACCTGCGGATAGGATGGATGATGACATGGCACAAAGGGACAAATCTTTTAGTGGCCATAAATTTGGATCCAGAGCTCTGATTTGGATGAATATTATATCGTTGGAAAGATCTCAACAAGTAGAAGATAATGATGACCCATGCAGAATAATTTTGATAATCCCCATCTCCATAAGGTAATCTTGAAGGTCAGGTATGAATACCCCACATCCTTAATCAAACTTTAAGGGGTTGAGTATGTTAGAATATTATTAAGTTATATGTTTAATAGAGTTTGAGGAATTTTTTTTCTTGACATGTGTATAAATATGGAGAAGGGCATTGTATAAGAAGTTTATGATCCTAGTTGCTTGCAAAGGTCAAGGGGATTTTTCGTATAATTGTAGGAATTTTCCTCTACTATATTTTTCACATTAAATATTGTAACTTGATATCTTTGGAAAAGATGTTAGTTATATTTATCTAGTTTATTAGTGACATCAACTCTACTAACTATGGATTTTTCCCACAAACAACCACCAAATTTTATTATCATTAAGCTCATGTGCACCACAAAATAAGAATGAAAATAGGTGTCCAAAAAATAAACTAGTAATTGTAAAGAAGGAACACAAGAACCTACAAATAAGTATATTCCACAATAACATTAAGGAAAACTGATAAGACCCAGGATCCAAGGAATGAGAGAAGTAAATCTATAATTCCACTTGCAACAGTGACCAAAAAATCACAACCTAAGATATTGAAGCTCAGAGCGATCATAAAAAACAGAAATGCAATTATACTTATAGATTTTGTAAATACTCATAACTATATAGACATCAATCTTAATAATCGACTAAACCTTATTGTGTACCCACTAAGAACATGATAGTTATGAATGTTGATAAACAAAATGTAAAGGGAGTAGGAAGATAACATAAAGCCTTTTTGCAAATAAAAGAATTGGAACTAAAATAAGATTCTATACTCTACTACTCAATAATATGTATATGGTACTAAGTGCTAAATGGTTGATTCAATTGGGCTGCACTCATATCACTAACCTTAAATAAAAATTCATATAATTTAACTTGCAAGGACAATAATACAAATTATACTTGGTTGAAATTTCCCACAACAAGAAAAGTGATTACAACCAATCAAAATTGGGTAAGAAGTAAAGACAAACATACAAAAGAAAAGCAAAGGAAAAGTATGTTACCAAGGGGCATCCAGGTTTCAACTTACACAACTAGGTCAAAAGACTTCAAAATATGATGTACACACTAAAGAACCTTGGGATTCTCAAATTGGAACTAGGTCGAACCTATATAACTAGATAAGGATAATGCCACCAAGAAAATATGGTCAATGATAGAGAAGTTTATTTATTATTATTTGAGGACAAAACATTCTTTAAGGGGGTGGCAATGCAACAACAAAAACAATAATAAAAGATTAATGAGGCCACATACTCCTTCACCTTGTGACCAGTCAATATATATTCATACATAGTTATGAGGGTCAACACAAAACATCAATTCATATCAATAATTTATTACTCGATAATATTTTATATACTTGTAGATCAAATACTTTGTTAATCTCATAAAAAATCAGAATCACTTAGTCCAACAAAATACTGCATCTTTCATCATGATTCTCATAATAATGATATGCCTATGGATCATTATTGAAAATAAGCAAGTATTCAATATCATTGTCAAATAGTTTCAACTTTCATAAATTGTGACAATGAACCCTTTAGAAATCGATAATTACAATCTTGGTAGTAATGCCAATCACATATGAACGATTCGTTTAATCCAAGGCACAACAAGATAAGGTTAATCATGAGTTAATTAACATATAATACATGCATAAGAAATCATAGGTGGAAAAGACCTTGAATTAGCTTGTAGATTATATATGGATCATAAAACCAGAAAGTTTGCCAAGATATGCCTCCAACTTTACATGTATAACCAAACCACATTTTGATAGATATATATGTAATCAACCATTGCAAAAGCCTCTTAAGTAAACAAATTTCAAAGTAAAGAATTAGAGTAATGCCTTTGTTACTTATTCATGGAAATAATGCTATTAATTATGAATGCAAGGCTTTTGTGTACTGAGGTTAATGCAATATCCACAAATTTATTGGTCACACAACTATTGATGATAAACATTTTATCTTAGAAGTTGACTAGCTGCAAAGAGAATGCAAGTACCAACCAAAGTGTATAACCATATTTTGAATGATAAGAACCAAAGTAATGGGACCCTTTGAGAATTGAACTAAATCAAAGATTATTTTATGCAGTTGGTTGATGATCAAACAAATATACTTATACTAGTTGTTGGTGGTATTGAATGACTAATAATTTATGAATATGTTGTCAATATTTATTTATAATCAATAAAAAATTTAAAACCATAATAAATATGGTTAATGAAATGAGAACAATTTTTTGTCATTCTAAATAAAGCATAAGAATCAAAAATCATTTCAAAACAATACACAAAATATCCAAAACCATGACCTATGTAGTTATAATGTTGATTAAGATATGCAAAATAACTAACTATATAATATGGAAAGAGAAATAAAACTATGATGCAATTGAAACACTTATTAAGTGTTGTAGTGTCATGAAATGTCACATTATGCACCAAAACCATGTAGATCTCAGAATTGAAAGTGTAAAAAAAATAAAAATAAAAACCATAAAACTTCCAATTATGTCTAGCATAGTAATATTTTCTAATAAAAGCATTAGAACAAGGAACAACTAAAATTGTATTCACTAAATATATATTTGACTTTGTTGATGAATTCAATTATGTTAAAACAAAGTCTAAGCGAATCACTTGGGAGGAAGTTGACTTGTAGTTGAGACCAAACATTCAAATTTAGATGTTATTATGGTTGTTAGTAGGGATGTTGCAAAAATTCAAAAATTGAGACCACTTATAGTGACCAATTAAAAAATTTCAACAAGGTGAGAAATTTGAAAATATGTTATTTTGGTACAATTCATGCAAAATATTGTAGTGTTACTCATTTTCGAATATTTGGCTATGATGTATAGTTACATTTTTCAAGAGAAAAGAAAGAAATTAGTTAAGAAAATTCATTATGTGAGTTTGTTGGATATAGTAAAGAAAGCACAAAATATATGTTATATCATGCTCTTAGAATTTGTCATTGAAATATATGTGCATTTTGATGAAGTAGTAGGCATTGTATCTTTGTATAATCTTCTTATACTTCTTCCTCTCCTCCTATTTTATTTGACAAAGAAGGTGAAAATGAAAAAATGACAAATATATTGAATCTTTTAGAGTTAAATTTCTAAATGAACTCAACAAACATTACATTATGCAAGCATGGATGTTGATTGCGTTTTCCAAGGAAAACTAAAAGGAAATATGTCGAATTTACTTTAATAACTATAAAATGATGGAAGCTAATCATCTAGATATTCATGAAAATTTAAAATGTAAACAAGCATGGAAAATATACATAATGAAAAATTATTGTTTTTGTAAGAAGCGGAACACAAAGGTTAGTCTAAAGGAAAACATGTAATTGGTTCTAAACAATTTGTAAGATAAAGTTTAATTTTAATAATAATGGTTGGAAAACACAAAACTAGATTAATAAAAAACAATTATTTAAAAAAAAGGATAAAATAATTAATCATAAGATTATTTTTTTCCAAACAATTAAAATGTATATTATTAGTGTTTTTAAATTAAAATGTTAATTTTGGCTAGAAAATGTATTATATAGGTAAGAAAAATATGTTTTAATATAGTGAATTAACTAAAATAGATGAAACAACCCATAACATAATTGAATCTGAAAATGAAAAAACCTTCATGCAAACTTGAAAAGCTCATAAACATAGCAGGTTAAGATCAATATCTATTTTCTTTACTAAAGAATTATTTATAATATTTTGATATATATATATATATATAGTTACCATGTTATACCTTCTAATAATGGATCATGCAGGAAGAATAAATAATAAATAAGTTTGATATACATAAAACAAAAAAGTCAAATGTGCTATAAATCTCCACTATATATCTACTTACATCTCACTTTGCTCATTTTACCTTTCCCAAATAGGTGCTCCCCTTCAAAATCATCCACGGAGTTGGCATCCCAAATGTGATCCAATACATTAATATTATTCCATATGTCATCACTATTTTGATGAATATAAACCATGGTTTGACATACCATATATCCCTCTACCATAGAACCCTCATGACGTGCTCTTTGTTTGACCAAAGTCTTAAGTCATTTCAAGTTCCTCTTAACAATCTACGTTGATCTTGTGTGTACAGGTCCACACTTTTCAATCTCCTCGACTTGGTGTATGAGGTAGTGTTCTTGTGCATTAAAAAATGATGAATGTAGATATTTTTTTCATGTCACACATTAGAAGAGGAAATTATTTTCCCCAATACTTTATATCATCTTTATTGATTTATTTACAGGACAACCATTTACAAATGAAGCAAGCAAATCATGGGTTTCAACAAAAAAAGTATAACATAGTACATGATGACAAAAAAACACATGCAGTCAAAAATATGTGACACAACAACTTATTGAACAAATTACACTTTGCACATAAATCTCCACTTACCTCATGTATTTTCCAAGATCATATATAACTTGTTTGACATTGTTGTCAAAGTTTTCTGGGAGAGATAAAGGTAGAACATATTGTAAAACAAAATTAGTAAAACAAAACCACTAATTAACAAGATGTTTCACCAATGTATAAAATATATAACCTTAACCCCCCAACACCTTAACCCAATTCCCCTAAGACCTTAAACCCTAAGCCCTTAACCCCTAACCCTTAAACGTTAATAACCTCTTATCCATAAGCCCATAAAGTAATTAACCCCTAACTCAACCTAGCCCCTTAATCAACCCTAACGAAAATAATCAAATAATATTTCTAGTCCACATCAAGATGACAACTTAGTTCAAACATCTCCCAAAGAATATTAGAAAATAAATTTACAATAGAAATATAATACAATTTACAATACAAAGGCATACAATCTAAAATACAATATACATATAAACATTAATAAAAACAATCTACAATAAAATGACATATAATAAAAAAACTTAGAAATGGGTGATATTCATGTCCGCCTTTAGCATGTCCATAGTCTCTACAATACTTTTTAGCTGATTTTATTATAATTTTCCTTGTCCTCAATCCCTTTCAATTTCTACAAGGGAAATAACATTTTCCATCCTCACTAGAAGCCCTTGGTGTTGATCCATGCACGTATGCTTGGTCTCCTTAAGGAGTGTTATGTGACATTTTTTGTCACTAAACTTTTAGTGATGATTTTGTTCAAAAATTAACCTCAAAATAAGTCAACAACCTTTCAAAAAAATCATAACTAATATATATATAACAGCGATGTCAAAATTATATGATGTTATGACATATATAATAAGTTTATATATATAATCATATTATATTATATTATTTTAATATTAATATACTATATTTATTAATATTAATATATATTAATAATATTATATTTAATTTTAATATTAATGTTATATTTATTTTAGTTAGTTAAACTAATCAACGTAAAGCAATCCCATATTAAATGTTGTTAGTGAAAAAAGACATTAATGGTGGAATTGAACGCTTTGCAATGTTTATTTTCCATTTGTCATAAATTGGACAACACATTTTCATATTGGATATAGTGTAAGATATCCGACGGTAAAAGCGCATGTCAGATATTCGATGACATGAGGGATTATAGGAAACTGTCAGATAATCAACGTAATATGACAATCTGTCGAATATTCAACCGTTAAAGAACTCACTCGAACATTCGATAGACGTAGAGATTTTAGAAAAAAAAAACAAAAAACAAAAAAATACATTTAACTTCCAATACTTTTTCTGATTTTATCCGTTCCGTCGGATTCTGACATTGGAATTTCCACCCAAATGTAGTAGTGCATGAGCTCTAGAAAAAAAATGGCTACATAAATATACCTTGTTGTACACCCAGCATGAGAGATTGATTTACAATTCCTTCATTAATGGATCAGATATATGGTTGTGGGCACAAGCCTGTGGCGAGATAGTTAGACAAAATTCTTTTTGGGAAATAAAGGATGGGCACACAAAAAGTTTATGGAAGGATTCCTGGCAACAATTGCCTCAATTACATGAAAAGTTAAACCTAAGGGATCTTCAATCTATCACAACATCCTTAGGAGTAGTACATGTCTCAGAATATTAGAAACCCATTATCGATATTGGCTTCTATAGGATTTGGAAAACAAAGGAGGATTGGCCTCTTTCTCCACCAAACCTGCCTTGGGATGTTTTAAACTAGTGACTAAAAGATCGTTTAATCAGATATTCTATTGACAATGATATTCTTCAATGGGGCCACTCCCCATTAGGCTATTTTTCTATAAAATAAGCATATCTTATTATTGCTAATCACATGAAGGGTGAAAATGACTTCAAATAGTGATGGATTTGATCAAGCATATCCTAGCCTAAGGTGGCCATATTTTTATGATTAATTAATGGGAAAAGAATCCTTACTTAGGATAGATTGAAAAAGAAAGGGTATGAGGACCCATCCTTTTGCTTATGTAAGCAAGATGAGGAGACTTCAAATCATATGTTCCTTTCATGCTCATTTGCTACATAGATATGGACTTTTCTTCCACATATTTTTCGTAGAGCTCAATTCAATAGTGACAACATTTCTTCACTATTGGATCAATGGCTTGTTGTTAAATTTAAAAATATGCTAATTTCCAGAGCATGGAAACTCCTACTTGGTTTTACTCTTTGGAATTTGTGGAAGGAGTGCAATGTGTGAATCTTTAAGCATAAAAATCATCCCCCTCTGGTGATCGGAGATCTTGTTCTCTCTAATTTGCGTGAACAACTTATCATTGTTCCTTGGTCTTCTACAGATTGGGAGGTGAACGAGACCGAAGCCATCATTTTAAGGAACCTAAAACTCAACAATGTAATGCTCTCCTCTTTATCAGTCTCAATATTAAATGTTTTTGTTATTTTCTCTTCCTCTTATTGACTCCACCCAACAATTTCATCAAGTTGAATTTTTATGGGACCTCGAAGGACAACTCAAGCTTGGCTAGTTTCGGAGGTGTTCTATGAAATATAAAGTCAATCCCATTGATAATTTCCATGATGAATTACGGGTTGGCGAGTAATAATTTGGCTAAGTTCTGAGCACTGGAGAAGGGCCTACAAGTAGCTATTAGAGATGGTGTTAGATTGATCCAATTTGATGGGGATTCTCATATTTCCATATAATGTCTATAGAAACTATTAAATGGACAACCTTCCTCTCACACTATAAGGAGTTGGTGTATGAAGGGAGTGGTGTATAATATTAGCATATAGGACTTTGAATATGTCCTCGCCCAACATACGGAAAGAGTATGTAATAAAGTGGCGGATGTTTTGGCCAACCTAGGTTGTTGTGTCACTAACCTCAACCTCAATGAACCATGGCTCCATCAAAATTGGGTCACGGAACTTCAATATTTATGCCCATTGATTGAGGGTGATAAATAAAATTCCTCGATAGGGGTGTAGACCTGGAGGCCATTTATTTTGGAACGAGGTTTTAACCCCACTTGTCTATTATACAACATGTCATGGCAGACAAAGGTTGGCTCGTATGGTCAAGTGGTCAACTTGCATGCATTGGCTAACCTATGTCCTCAGCTCTTAAATATGTGCATGCCTTCACAATTGGGGTGGTAGATTATAGTTGAGCATAGAGGTGAGGGTGAGGCATTCTCCTCCCCTCGCACCCTTAACCTTCTATTTCTGCTAAATCGTGTTTCACTTATAGTCGAGGGAGATATCATTACATGTTGTTGGGTCAGTGTTAGTAGTTTGTGGTCTAAGGACTTCAGGGTGTTGGGTCTACAATTTTGGGTGATTATTGGTGGTTTTTGGTCTGAGGATCTGAGGGTGGCAAGTCTACAATTTGTAGTGATATTTGGTGGCTTTTGGTTTGTGGTCTTGAGGGTGGCGGTTCTTCATTTTGTGGTGATGGTGTGTCTCTTACGCAAAGGCATTATGACATCCTACTCTTGCTCTGGGGTGGCGAAGATATATTTCTTAGCAGGCTTCATTATGCTCTAGATGGTGGAGTGTATATCTTAGGGTGCCCTTTATTGCAATCAATGTTATTTTTACTTTTCTTACACAATTCTAAATGAGGCCCAAACTTTGAACTGGTGGTAATTCTCTCTAGTTCTGCACCCCTAGTTCAGGACTCTGCAGGTATCTCATTCCCCTACCCTATCTTGGTTTGTTGGTGTTGGTACCCTAAAAATTTCTCCATATGATATTAGTGTTGAGTTTTTTGCATTTAGATTTTGGCCGATCCATTAGTTGAACATATTCAGGTACCTTCTCTCTTGCAAATTTGTGTTCTTTAATAGCTTGGAATATCGGGTGTGAGCTAGTTTTATTTCTACCTCTTTCTTTCATCTTTCATACTATGTCACTTTATTACTGCATCCATTTCAGATCTTTTATGGTTCTTGTTTATGGGTCGGTTTCAATTTAGGGGAAATAAGTGACCACTTTTGGTATTGTCTTCCCATTCTAGTTAAAAGGGTTTTTTCTATCTTATTGTTCATTATAGTATGTAGTTATCTTCACTACAATTCAGGCCTTAATTTAGTTATGGGGTGTTTGGGGGATGACTTGGTCCTATTTGGTGCTAGTCACCTTCGTGTGTTTCATTCTGGTCTCACTCCTTTTCTCAGAGGTTGATTATTCCTATCTATAATGCCCGCTCACCAGCATCAACCCAGTTGTAGAGATAGGTCTAGTGCAGCCCATTTGTAACCCTAAAGGCTTTCACCTAGAAGTTGGTGGCTACATATGTTGACCGTGTGCCTCAAGAATTAAGAAAGGAAATTCACCATATGGAATCTCAGGAATTTGGTGAATGTCCCTATTGTTCTGATTTTGAAATCGGAGATAAGGGCCTTCAATGGCTTCCAATTTTAGGAAGGTACAAGAAACATAGGCTATATTTTCTTCATTCCTTGTTGGTCCATCATCAACTGAACACCTTATTCCAAATGGTCTTATGAGAAAAACAAGTGGATAGCTACAAACTATTCACAGTCAGGAGGATATTAAATGAATTCTCCATAACCTAAGGTATTGTTTGGATGATATAAATGCTTGGTTGGTGAGGGTGGAAGGTTATGTGGTCTTTGATTTGTGAAATTATGAAACTACACTCTGGAAAGATCATTTTATGGAGATTATGATTGCATTGAATTCCTATTTTTGAGAGGGCCAAAATCAACTTAAATATCACTCAAATCGGATAAGGGAAAGTGTACTTATGAAGGAAATCTCACATATGCACATTTGGACAAGGTCAACCCCAAACCAAATTGGACACCCATAGAAGCCTATAAATAAGTGACCCCAAGCTCACTTGGACATAACCAAGCATATTCTTCTTCTCTTCTTCATTTATTGGTTTACACAGGTATGAAGTTGGGACAAATAAATAAGTTAGCAAAGGTCTAAAATTACAAGGTCTAAGGCTCACATATGTTTTATGGTTTTGGGTTACAGTCGCTATCTTTCCACGGAGTAGATTCGACCACAATTGCAAGCATCATAGGATCAAGAGAGTGGCTGGAAATCTTCATTCACACGAATAGCTCCTCATCCATACGACCAGGAATTTTTGACTGAGTTTTGACCATTGACCGTATTTGACCACAATTGACCGCAAACAGGAAAAGTTTTCTATGATATATCTTGATGCGAGAATCATATTTCTGAATGTGATTGGGTTTTGGACGATATTGTATTGAGCTCATTGTACTCTTTGCTGAAATTTTTATGATAATCTAATAGAAGATTTTTTCAAAGGGTTTTCCTGCTTGTGAGGTTTTTCCCTAGTCTTTGACCAAATCCAGTGTCTCTTGTTGATGTGTTGATTGTCTCCTTTGTCATTGCATTTATTGTTCTATATTCAATTACTATTGATGAATGAAAAATCTAATTAATATTTGAAAGATTCCTAATTGAAGTATTGAATTGGGCTAATGTAATTGATACAGCATAGAACAATCTGGAAATTTAAAATGGGATCAGAGCTAAGGTGAAGGACAATCCCAAAAGGAGATAAGCATTGAAGCATACATCTTTGGAAAGTTGAAGGATCTAATCTATTCAAGTCAATATGTCTTCCTTATTCAAGGAAAATGAAACGTTGGGCAACTCATCTAATTTTACTGCATGGAAAGTCAAGTTGGAGATCATAGCTGATAACAAGGATGTTTTGGATTACATTCAAGGAAAAGTACCTAAGCCTCCAAAGAATTCTTCCGATGTTGTCAAGAACAAGCACAAGAAAGGTGAGTTAAAAGCAAAGAAAATTATAGTTGATGGTTTACAAGATAATCTACTTGCATATGTTGGAAATTTGAGAAAGTCTAAAGATATGTATGATAAGATAGTTGGCATGTATGAAGTAAACAATTTGATTGAAATCATTTCCTTGAAAGATCAACTCAAAGACATGAAAATGAACAAGGGAGAGTCTATGTAATCCTACATTATGAGGCTATATCGCCTTAGAGATCCATTGCAAAGAGTTAGGGAATTGTGTGTGATAGGGAAGTGGTGATCATAACTCTAAGAGGTCTCCCTCCTGTTTGAGAAACCTTCATCAATACCATAAGCAACAACAATGTCCTTTAGTCATTCAATGAAATTTTTGGAAAGATTACTTAGTAAGAATCAAGATAATATCAAGAGGAAGGATCCAAAAGCATGAAGAAGGAGAACCTGATGCATTCGTCAAACAAAATAAGAAGAAGAAAGGAAAATAAGGTCCATCAAGAAATCCTCCACCTTAAGATAAAAAAAGAAGGAATGATATAATATAATCTCACATTGAATGCTACAATTGTCACAAGAAGGGTCATTATGCTCGATATTTCCCCGAGAAGAACAATGGTCCACATTACAACACTAGAAGCAATTGGTTTGATGATCGAATAAGAATAGATGACCAAAGGAATGATCACAATGGAAGAGATGAGAGAAGAAAAAGCAATGCTCCAAGTGACCATGAAGAAGATCTTCATCTTCAAAAGAAGTCAAGATACTCTAGGTATGAAGTTGGGAAAAAAATTGAATATATTCTTATTTCTACTCTTACTAGTTCCTCTCCTCCAGATTAGTGGAATAGTTGGTTGGTTGATAGTGGGGCCACTCATCACTTCTCTAGTTATAAGGAATTTCTCTCTAATTTGGTGGAGAGGGATTCAAATTTGAAAATAATTCTTGGAGAAAACTCCACTCATTTCGTTAAAGGTTTTGGGTCTGTCAGATTTCATTTGAATTTAGGAGAATCTATTTTGCTCCATGATGTGATGTATGTGCCAGGGTTAAAGAAAAATTTGGTATCAATATCCGCTTTGGAAGACAAAGGGATGAGGGTTCCCTTCATCAAGGAAAAGGTTCTTACTTGGCCTATTGGATCACCTATGATAGATGCATTCACATTAGGACCAATATATGAAGGACTCTACATGGTTACTGGAAGACCATTTGTAGCATTGGTCCATGATACTAATCATGTGAGTGAGCTATGGCACTGAAGATTGACCCATCTAGATTATGATGCTCTTCTGAAATTGGAGAAATTTGTCTAAGGGATTCCCAATGTTCAAGCCCAACATGATGAAGTATGTCCAGGATGTTCCAGTGGAAAGAATACAAGGGTACCATTCCCATCCAGTGAGAACAAGACAAATGACATCATGCATCTCATTCATTCCGAATTGGGTGGTCCAATGTCTATACACTCCCTTGGTGCCCATCTCTACTACATCACCTTCAATGGTGACTTTTCAATAAATACATGGATATATTATTTGAAGCAAAATGATGAAGCCTATGAAATGTTCAAGGAGTTCAAATATTTTATCAAAAATCAAACAGGGAAGAAAATCAAGATATTCAGGTATGACAATAGTGGAGAGTACACTTTGAATGAATTCATTGATTTTTGCAAGAAGGAAGGTATCAAGAAGGAAACAATTGTGCCCTATAGTCCTAAACAAAATGGAGTAGCTGAAAGGAAGAATAAATTTAATGTAGAAGTCGATCATGCCATGCTCCATGATAAAAAATTGTTGAAGTCCTTTGGGGAGAAGCAACAAATGATGTGTTATATGTTCAAAACAAGGTACCTCATTAAGCATTTGACAACAAGACCCATGAAGAAGTGTTCATAGGTGTCAAGATCGATGTTTTCCATCTCCTTATGTTTGGTTTCCCCATATAATTTCATGTTCCAAAGGACAAAAGAAACAAGTTGGAAGCCACAGGAAGAAAATGTACATTTTTTGGATATTGTGAACATTCTAAGGAATTTAGAATATATATTCCTAGTCAAAAAAAGGTTAAGATTAGTAGGGATGTAACATTTGATGAAGATGTTTCCCTTGGAAAAGAAAGGGACCTTACTCCACCTCCTCCTCTTGAGAAGAATGATGATATGGATATTTTGGATGGCCCTTTTGTGACCAAATCTGAGATAAATATTGTTAATGATCCCATGGATTCCTTATATCCTCCTCAATATGATCCTCCCACCAGGAAGAGGCCACTTTGGCTTCAAGATATATTACAAGATGATGAGAGATGAGATCCAGTTCAAAGATCATTTAGAGAAAGGAAGAAGCCATGCAGGTACCAGGGATATGTTTTAGCCATGAGCACTATATTTCAAGCCAAACCTCCAACATTTGAAGAAGTCGTAAAAGAAAAAGTTTAGAAATATGTTATGGCCAAAGACTATGAATCGATTATGAAGAATGATGTATGGGATGTTTTTCCGAGACTAAAGGGAAAATCTGTGGTGACTTCAAAGTGGCTATTCAAGATCAAGCATGAAGTTGATGGTAGCATTGAAAAATACAAGGCAAGGTTTGTGGCTTGAGGATTCTCCTAGAAAGAGGGAGAAGATTATGATTATATATTTGCACCTGTGGCTCGATATACAACCATTCATTCATTATTTTCCCTTGTTGAAAGTCAAGGATGGACTCTTCATCATATGGATGTAAAGACAACATTTCTCCATGGTATGTTACAGGAAGAAGTGTATGTTGAGCAGCCACAAGGATTTGAAGTAGAGGATTGAAAGACACATGTTTGCAAGTTGAAGAAGGCATTGTATGGTTTGAAGCAATCCCCCAGAGCATGGTACGCCCACATAGACATTTATTTGGTGAAGTTTGGATTCACAAGAAGTAATGTTGATCCCAACCTCTACTTCAAGGTAGCTCAAGCTATGCCATTGATTTTGGTTTTATGTGTTGATGATCTATTCTTGATAGGTAGTGAGCCTCTAATGATCGAGTGTAAGATGGAGATAGCCTCTAAATTCAATATGAAGGACCTTAGACTCATGCACTACTTTCTAGGCCTTGAGGTGTGAAAAAGGCCGAGTGAGATTTTCCTTTCACAAGGAAAATATATTGTGAAGTTGTTGGAAATATTTGGAATGACATAATGCAAGTCACTACCCACACCAATGGAAATGAACTTCAAGAAGTTATGTGGAGAAGTTGCAGGACCTGATTTGGCAAATCCATCCAAGTATAGATAGTTGATTGGGGCTTTGATTTTCCTAGTGAACACCCATCTGGACATATGCTATGTAGTGAATACATTGATTCAATTCATGAATGAGACTCTTTATGCACATTGGATTGCTTCCAAACACATTTTGAGATATTTGCATGGGATGATCACACTTGGTCTAAGATATCCTGTCGGAGATGTTCAACTTCATGGATACACTGATGTTGACTGGGTAGGAAACGTTGTTGACAGGAAGAATATGTATGGATGTTGTTTTAGTCTTGGATATTCTAGGATATCTTGGATGAGAAGGAAGAAAAATTGTGTAGCATTGAAGCAGAGTATATTTCCACTAGCATGGCTAGTTCCGAAGCAGTTTGGTTGAGGAAGCTCCTTAGAGAGCTATTTGAGCAGGTCCTAGACACTACAATGATAGATTATGACAACAAGAGTGGTATCTATCTAGTAGAGAGTCCTGTATTTCATTACAAGTCCAAGCACATATAGAATCAATATCACTTCATTTGAGACATGGTGTAGAGAGGAGTCATTCGACTCCATCACATATTGGCAGATGAGCAGATTGCAGATATTATCACCAAGCTTTGCTAAAAGGGAAGTTATTGGTCTTAAAAGAGTAGCTTGGACTAATGGATGTGACCCCACCTGAAAAGGGGCATCACTAATCAAGAACACCAAGCCAACCCTTCCCCCTTGTCTGAGCTCCCAGGGTGAGGAATTGAGATAGAGGGCTCCTACGGTTGAGGGATCTCTTAACAATAGGGTTGTAGATGTTGCTCCCCTATCTATTACCCATAGGGTTGGAGATGTTTCTCCCCTATATTGGTATTTGCAGAGTATACCCCAATTATCATCATACCCACAAGCTCGACTTGTTGGGATTACCACTCCCCGTCTAGTGAACAGGTTGAGAGTGTACTTGGGGTTGTACAACCCAAACTGACTGTTATCTCAAAATCATACCTTGATAGGCTGCTGATCAGGTAGACCTTGTGTAACTCTTTCAAACCAACTTTTGGCTGAGGCTTAGCCTCCCCAACCTGAGAGGGCTCTCTCACAAGATTAAAGATTTTTGATAATGAATTAGATGGCTAACTCTATGAAACAAGTGAAGAAATATGAATGGTTGATCATGATCAGTAAGCATCCATTGGGCTTATGGAGTCAAGAAATGCTTCATTATGACAATAAAATTAGCTTTACATGGAAGTCAGGGCATCAAAGTTCAATATATCAGGTAACACATAGAGACATGTAGGAAAACACAGTCCATGAATGTATGAAGGAAGTTAGAGCATGTCAATGAGTTCTAAGTATCATAAATTCATGCTACTACACATAAGGAAATAAGGACAAACATAAACAAGCCACCATTGAACTCCTTCTTAATCCTAATAAGTAAAGCCAAAGCCTGCATTCATAAAAACATAATCTTCTACAATGGAACAATATGAGTCTTTCTCTGAAAATTTCCAACCCTTAATACATTAGTTCTTCTCCCATATATAGAGTTCATGTAGATTCCTTCCTCCAGCATGAGGGGAATTCGAATTCCTCCTAATGTGACACCTATTGACACTTAAAACTAACTATTTAATATAAAGGGCAACTAACTAGGAGTCCTAGAGACCTAATACAACTAGGAGTGTAACTCCTTATTATGATTACAACAACCTTATCTAAACATTAAAAACATTATTTGACACCTAAAACTCCATGAATTCGAATTTTATGGTGCTCATAACCTTCCATCTGACCCTTGATGACTCATCCTTTTGTTATTCCTAGAAACTAGGAGATTGTCCTTTGCTCTATTCTAGCTGAAAATTAGGTCTTGGGACAGAGCTCATAACTTCTCACGAAAAATGTATTTGGAAAAAATGAAGGAGGCTTTTGTGAACCAATCCATTCTAAAAAAAAACCTCTCTTTTATTTTTGAAACATCTTTCCTATCTCCCAGAATGAGCCTTTGAAAAACAGGTGTAAAAATATGCTTGTGAAAAACTGCACCTACAGCAGTTTCATAGCGCAAGTTTGATCATTCATTTCTTTCAAATCATAATGGATTTGAAGAAAGTGGAAGAGGTTTTTTTTACTTCAGAATCTTAGGAATGAAAACCTCTTTCACTTTTCATAGATGAGGTTTTAACTACTTGGTAATCCCCTTGGAAGTCGACTGCTCTTTTCCTAACATAAAACTTTAGAGTTCATAAAAGTCTTTCCTTTCCTTGTTTTGCCTTTGCTAGACACTTATACTTCGTGAATGCTCCCTTTCAAACCCTCCTCTTCAAAGAAGATTTCCCTTTGTCTTACAAAAATGGTCCATCAAATCACAATATGCAGCTACAGCAGTTTCGTAGCGCGCTACGAAACTGCTGTGCATTAGGCATCACTTCTACGAAACTGCTATGTAATTTCAAAAACACAGCTTAC
>Ga0139314_100098_pt1 | contig 16575 bp, 14 predicted proteins | sample In2P11_FD_99376 | JGI IMG/M metagenome (GOLD analysis project Ga0139314, IMG submission 99376)
GTATGGAGGATTGCCTAGATTGAAAGTGGTTTTGTGTAGCTTTCCCATTTCCTAGATAGCCATTGTGTTGGGGGATTTATCTTTATTTTTTGGTTGGTGCTCATGTTCCTTTGGTTGTGGGTTGAGTTACTAGTTCTTGGACCTTTGGTTGGACAAACGTGTTGGAAGCCCTGTAACAACTTGGGTTGAGTTACTAGCCCTGGAAGCCTTGGTTGGACAAACACTCTAGAGCCCTCGGAGGGTTGAGTTACTAGTCTTAGAAGCCTTGGTTGGACAAATGCCCTGGAGCTTGGTGGAAGTTGTGGGTTGAGTTACTAGTCCTAGAAGTTGGGTTGGAACAAATGCTTTGGAGCATTGGACAGTTTAGATGGAGACTGATTTGCTGATGGTTAGTAATGTCTGACTATGAACTGGAATCACTGGATGAGGGTTGAGGTGGTTTGGCCTTTGGAAGCCTTGGTTTGGTTTTCTTGGTTTATTCCATGAGATCCCACATTCATGCTTGGAATATGGCATGGGGGTTATTGGTGGAAATAAAGATTTGGTTCAACCCAATCTATGGTCAGGTGGTACGTGGAAGTTCTCGACTTGGTTGCATTTTGCATTTGTTAATAATATCTCTTTTCCTCTCGTGTATTATGTGTAAATTTCCTTGTTATTATGTGATTATAATGGTTGACATTCTATCATTGTTGAATTGTTGGTTATATGTTGGTAATAAGCATGGTTTATGACAAACTTGAATTATGGTTCTCATCATGTTTTGATTAGTAAATGAATGAATAATGAATGTATGACCTATTAGATGATAATGTAGCTATTATATGAGAGCATCAGACCTCCTTGATGATCTTAAGATATGTATGAGATCCCTATGTTCAGATTTGTTGTTATGACCTATAGAATACATGTTCATGATGTGTTTGACAAAATGCCTACCATGGCTAGGCCTTGTTGGGTCAGGTTCTTGTCTAAGTTTTGTATGGAAGGCTTTTTAAATGTGTTATTTATCAATTTTTAGAGTTTTGTCAAGTCCTAGGCAGAGGATTGAGACCTAGCCCTCAAAAAATTTCTCAAAATTCAGGGTCGCTTGCACATAAATGCTTGGAAAAGCTTGTAGTAGCATGGATCCCCTTATTATGGGAGTGACTATAGTGCCACAGTCGCATGGAGGCCTTGTTGTGAATGTGACTAGGGGTCTAACTTAGATAAAAGTAGGTTAATTAAGGGGTTAGGCACTTTGAGTGGTTGGTTAGCCCCTGGGGGTCCTGTAGCTCCTAAGGAAGGTCAGTTTGGATTTGGTTTGTTGATTCCACTTCCTTAACTGTACTTGGGGAGTTGAATCATAACATAGTAACTCTTTGTCACATGTTTGCCTTGGTGGACCGGTTAGCTTAAGTAAATGTGGGAGGAGGGCGTTACAGGGTAGCCAACCATATAGCTTTCCTAGTGTTGGGCCACTAGTTTGTCATTATTATTATCACTCTTTAATGCCTATTTCATCCATTTTTACCATTCTTTATCACGTCATTTATCATACTTTATCATATAATTCCATTTCATAATTATTTATGCTCTTATGGATAAATATTATTTCTTCTCCTTTATTTTTAATAAATTAATGATTATTATGCATGATTTTACCAAAGATGGTTTAATGAATTTGTTGAAACATCACTCACCATTTTAGCCTCCAAGATATTTTCCAGATTGCAAATTTGATTTCCAGCTCATTATTAAATATTCCAACTCAGAAATTCATTGGAATAAGAAGTGACAGTTTTGCATTGAACGTTTCGGGAAAATGAAGAAGAATTTGGAAAATCTGAAACATGGGTTTTGTCCAGAATGGATCAAGTTGGTTGATTGATGAACAACTTTACCAAATTTGGTTTGTATTAAGAGAAATGGAAGGTTCTCCGAAGACGATTTTCTCATATTTGTTGTTGTGACCATTTTCCAAATCATTTCAATTGCAATACCAAATTCGACCTGTTCCTATTGAATGTTGATGGAGAGATATTTCAGATATGATCTTGTTGATCAATTTGTTTTGAACAATCCAATTTTGTAATGGGAATCATTTTGTAATAATCTTTGTTGTAACTTCTCTTTTCTCTATGTGTATTTAAATGAAAACAGAGATCAAAGAGAGGAGGAGGATAATGGGGGATAATAGGATAGGACCGTAGGAGGAGGAGATATAATAAAGAGATTTAACTTATCGCTTGGGACCTCAATTGTAATTTCAATATACATAATGTTATTCTGAAGGACGCATTGTGTTGTAAATGGAATTTGGATTTGAGGAATAATATATAGCTTCCGTTGTTTTTCATTCGGATATTCTGAAGTAGCTAAGCAGTATCCGTTGGTGGCTAGGGCCCAGTCTCTGGTGGATCTTATTGTTGTTCCCTTTTTTATACTTTTTCATTTCCTGCGAGTTTATTTTGTTTTATACTTTTCCATTTCCTGCGAGTTTATTCTATTTTGTATCTTTGTAGTTCCTGTGAGTTTATTCTATTTTATATCTTTGCAGTTGGTTTACTTTCCTGAATTTTGATTTCGTATACTCATTTCAGTAATTCACAACTATGTTAATTGACTTCATTTATGCATATTGTGGATTGAATTAGTTATCAATTAAGGAATTGTTTCTCGTTATTTAAGGTAGAGTGTGATTAGTATATATCCAGCTGAAAGAGTTCAGTTACTGCTATAGTGCTCTTGGTTGATGTTATTCCCATTTGAATTGCTTGATTAATGTAGATCAAGCTAAAAGAGCTTAGTTATTGCTATAGTGCTCTTGGTTGATGTTATTCCCATTTGAATTGCTTGCTTAAGATTGGATTATGGTTTTTCTTGAGATTAAGTCTTGATGCTTAGATGTATTATTTCCTTTAAAAGTTACAACTTGAGATTTATGATTGCATCCATTTACTCTTGTATTGAATTTAATAGATTATCTTAAATCATTACTCTCTAGATTTATAGCTTACACATATTGTGTACATTCTTAAAACAAAAAGACTTACTCATGTTGATAATTAATGTGAGGCAATTAAGAGTTTTAAAAGACACCTTTTAGCACCCAACATTTTAGTATCGTTGCTGGAGAGAGTGTTGCCATTTCCTAGAGAGTGATGTATGTTTGATATTTGTTGTTGGGAAAGAATTAGATATTAAAAATGGAAGGTAAGAACCTATGTAACAACCAAGTAAAGTTCTTGCTCCTTCGCCCACTTTTCAGCACAAGTGCATAGAAGTTGAAGTAGTGTTTGATGTTTTTCTGCTGTGAAAGAATTGGCTATTAAAAATGGAAGGTAAGAACCTGCGTAATGAGTAAGTAAAGTGCTTGCTCCTCCACCCGCTTTTCAAGAGAATTGCATAGGAATTGAATTAGGAATTTTAGAGGTAGAATTTTTGAAAAAAATCTCATAATTCCACTCGAGTGGTGATGTAAGCACCACCAATTTCACTAACCAATGCATAGGAACATTTGAAGGAGGATCCTCAAAGAAACACATGAAGAAAATCTTCTATTATGGTAAGAAATGGCTCACATTTCTACTTTTGAATTCTCTATCAAAGATCTAGGAGGAGTGACACAAATGCACATAATTCCTCCATCTTCTCTACCAAATTTTCATGGTTTGACAAATGAAGATCTAGATACATTCTTATTTGAGTTTGAAATACTTTGTAGAGGATATGATTATTGTACTAATGATCAAAGGTTGAAATTGTTTCCTCTTACTCTAAAAGGAGCAGCTCTCCGATGGTTCATGAGCCTTGGTGGGAACTACATCCAAACATGGGAGGACATGAAGAATGTCTTCTTGAAGAAGTACCAAGACTATTGCAAGACCGATGAAGATATTTTCAATATGATACAAGGGGAAGATGAAAGCTTGGAGGACTATGTAAAGCGATTTCATTACAACCTTCAAAAATAGAAGCATAAGAATTTGAAAAAAGAGATCTTAAAAACACTCATTCTTAAATGAATCAAAGACAAATGTTTAGAACTCTTAAATCTAATTGGAAAAGGTGATGTTTTTAAGTTTTCATATGATGATGTTTGTGAATTATGCATAAGGTATTCAAGAGGAGTCTTTCAAGCTGGTAAGAATTCTAGAGAATTTTCTTCTTTCTTTTCCAAATCTACTACAAGAACAGGAGACATAAGAGTTAAAATCAATGATTTATTTGAACATTTTAAAATTGATTTTATTAGCTCTCTGAATTTACAATTGGATGTTTAGAAATTGAAGAAGTTTTTTTCCCTCATTGCCAAAAGGAGCATCTTGTAGATAGTTGTTCTTCCTTATCTAAGATGGAAGCATCATATCAAAGAGATGGGGAAGCTGCAACAAGGTCCAAACCATGGAAACCATGGCCTACATGTATGGTTCAAAAAATTTCCTTTCCATTTTCTTACTTGCATAATCCATTATGGAATACTCATGTGTTAGAGAAGTCATGTCAATCTCAATATAACCACCACCAATCTTGTCTACAAGTTTGGCATGGTTCATTTTATGATTGCAAGACTACTCTCCCTCATCTTGAAGCACAAACACATCATCCATATTCTTCACCAACTCTTCCACAACAACTTGCTTTCCCATCAAAATCATCCACACAACCCAATCAACCACATCATCAAAATGCTCTATGCCCTACACAATTTTCTGCTCAACTCATTCCACACCCTCATCATAATAAAACAATACAACATGCTTATAGTGTTGAACTGCAAAATTTACCTACCTTTCCCACCCATTCTATTTCACATGAACCATTGCAGAAAACTTATATTGAGATTGGGAATGTTTTAAATCCAAAAATTGTATAAGTTATGAAAAAAATGAGGTTTCTTCTAATCTGCATCAACAAGTCGTTTTAAAAACTCAATAACTTCATGATATGGTGGCTATGGGAAATCAAGAAAGTAAAGGATACATTGAAAATTGGTTTCACTCCATTTTTTTGCAGCATCACTCCATACTTCAACAATTTTTGGCATCATCTTTTCAAAGGGAAGTTGGCTTCTCATACCCTAATATTCATTAACATGCATTTTTCAAATTTGGGTATGTACACACTTGAAGTCTTATTTCAAAAATGGCTCCACTGGAAGTACTCTTATAAGTAATCATATTCATTTTTCAAATCAAAGTAGGTTAGTGTAAAAAAATAAAAAAAAATAAGCACAAATAAATACATTTTGTTTTTGTGTAAAAATAGTTGTTGTTGTTGCAACACGCTGTGAAAATTAACATCGGTGATAAATGTTTTAATTCATCTGTGTATGTAGATGAATTATAATGGAAATAACAGTTCTAAAAACACTCATATTCATTTTTATCACTGATTTTAAAGAATGCTTGAATATCATATTTTTTGGCTAGTGGGCTTAATGAAATTTTTGAAAACACAGTCGGGACAGTCATGTTTTGAGGGACTAAAAGGGTATATTTTTAAAACATATTTCTATCATAAGTAGCCCTTGATGTATACTTTCCAACCCAAATTGAATCACTCAATTTGGATTTGAAACGAAAAAGTTATAACCAAAACATTGATAGGGTGTTCAGCAGGCATCTCAAGAAAAGAGTTGGTACAATGACTTTTTGGAGGCCTAAATGAAAATATTTTGAAAACATGTTTCTCCAGTATATTCCCCTATTAATCTAGTTTACAAAGAAATTTGAATCACTCATTTTTGATATCGTGTGAGAAAGTTATGACCAAAATATTGACTGTCTATCATAAATCAGTACTCTTAAAACTTTGTTTTTCTAGTTGTCCCTTTGTGTATTTGACCCATCAATTCTTATTATTTTCAAAACATGTTTCAATTGGAAATAAATAAATGAATCTACTTTTATTTTCAATTTGAATTAGCTCAATTCATCATCAAATGAAAAAGTTATGCTTAAGATATCCATTGTTGGTCTAAGATGGGTAATGGAAAATGACTCCGTTATGAAGGTTGTTCTAAGTAAAATTGACATATCATATCATTGAATTTTTAAAACCTATTTCTATTGGTAATATATCTTTGAAGTAGCTCTTATTTGGCTTTTGAATCACTCAAATTGGATGAAAAAAGGAAGTTATGATTAAAACAATGCAGGTTAGCATGATTGACCACTGCTCTCCTGTAGGTAATAAATTAATTTTACTTTGTTATTTTCTCCATGGATTTGTTTTACAGAGTAACTACTTGTTTTTTTTGCATAATTCTTGGATTATGGGATCTCTATCACCTCTATTTCTCCATGATTTAATGTTTTATTGCAGGTAGACACTCGCTTTTTGCAGGTCTTAGGAGAATAAAGAAGACCAATTTATGGACGAGCGATTCTTGAAAGAAATTTTAATGAAACAATGACATTTCATCAAATTCATTACCTAACGGATTCATAACAGAAGAAATGATGAATTGATTTCCATTTGAATATTTATGTAACTGCTGCCAAAACATTTTTCCAAGAAATTATTTTTTTCCATTAACAGATTGATATTCCCTCAGGAAATAACATCATAGCTGTTGTAACTTAATTAATTTATTTATATATTGTTTTTTTAAATAAAGTGTTGTTTCTTTTCTGATTTCTCTTATGTTTTTGTATTTCAAGTGTTGCTTCCTTCAAATTGTAGTTTCTGCTCCATTGGCGGTTGAACAATGAGGACCTCACCATGCAAGTTTTAGTTGCAGAAGGCAATCCTTCGGCAGCTTTATTTTTGTAAAAAGTCATTTCTTTTTGTAAAAACTATAAATATGATTGCTTTTCTGTGTTTTTGCTCTATTTGTTTGTTGTTCCCTCTCGGGAACAACACTTTGTTGCATTTTTGTTGTTCCCTCTTGGGAACAACACTTTTTTTCCGTTTTTATTGCTCCCTCTTAGGAACAGCACTTTTCGCGTTTTTGTTGTTCCCTCTTTGGAACAACAGCTTTTTTTACATTTTTGTTGTTCCCTCTTGGGGACAACACTTTTTTTGAGTTTTTGTGGGGACAACACTTTTTTTGAGTTTTTGTTGTTCCCTCTTGGGAACAACATTTTTTTGAGTTTTTTTTGTTCCCTCTTGGGAACAATACATTTTTGAGTTTTTGTTGTTCCCTATTGGGAACAACACTTTTTGAATTTTGTTATTCCCTCTTGGGAACCACACTTTTTTTGAGTTTTTGTTGTTCCCACTTGGGACCAACACTTTTTTGCATTTTTGTTGTTCCCACTTTGGAATAGCATTTTTTGTGTGTTTTTGTTGTTCCCTCTTTGGAACAACAATTTTTTGCATTTTTGTTGTTCCCTTTTGGGGACAACACTTTTGGAGTGTTTTTGTTGTTCCCTCTACGGAACAACATTTTTTGAGTCTTTTTGTTGTTCCCTCTTGGGGACAACACTTTTTGAGTTTTTTTGCTGTTCCCTCTTGGGAACAACACTTTTTGAGAATTTTTGCTGTTTCCTCTAGGGAACATCATTTTTTTGAATTTTTTTGCTGTTCCTTCTTAGGGACAACACTTTTTGAGTTTTTTGTTGGTCCCTCTAGGGAATAGTACTTTCTGAGAGTTTTTGTTGTTCCCTCTTAGGGATAGCACTTTTTTGTGTTTTTGTTGTTCCCTCTTTGGAACAACACTTTTTGAGTTTTTGTTGTTCCCTCTTGGGAACAACATTTTTTTGAGTTTTTGTTGTTCTCACTTTGGAACAACACTTTTTGTGTTTTTGATGTTCCCTCTTGGGAACAACACTTTTCTGCGTTTTTGCTGTTCCCTTTTGGGAACAACAATTTTGTGTGTTTTTGCTGTTCCCTTTTGGGAATAACACTTTTGTGTGTTTTTGTTGTTCCCTTTTAGGAACAACACTTTTCTGTGTTTTTGTTGTTCTAACTTTGGAACAACACTTTTTGTGTGTTTACTGTTCCAACTTTGGAACAACACTTTTACCGTTCAAAGTTTTGAACATCACCTTTTTCTCTTAGCGTGTCTTGTTGTTCCCACTTTTGAACAGTTGTTGTTCCATCTTCGAAACAACATTTTTGTTTCTTCTGAAGTTTTGTGTTTTGTGAATAGCACTTCCTTCCTCTTGTAGGATTATTCCTAGCTCATCTCAGCCCCATTTTTCTAATTCCCTTTCATGGCATGAAGTACAATACTTTTATGAGGACAAGAATTATGGAGTCTATTGAGGTAGGTGAATACCCTTAACGTTATGATCTTTAACAGGATAGCTTCTGGATGAGAGATTCTTTTTAAGAAAAGGGACAATTATTTATATATTACTTTACTACATCGTTTTATGTCGTACATGACACTGATTGATCATCTTAATACCATGTTGGTTCCACCCTTCTTGGTTATAATCTTCTCTGTCTGTAATAAATGAGATTATGGGTAACTTTTTTTTTTCAATTGACATGTTCAACTTCTTCCACCAACCCTACTCTTAAGAAGTACTGAGTCTCCTTCTATTTATCATAAAATTGTGTAATAACAGCAAAATTTTTCCTACAAATAGAGGATAGGGGGTCTCATTAAGAGCCAACCTACCATGTTCATAAGGATGTAGTGAAGTGACATTCCCACTATGGCCACCACACCAGGGTTATGATCCATTGGATAGCCAAAATATCCTTGGAATAGGAGGTCTCATCATGAGCCGACCTGATCACTTTTGCTACATCCTAGTGAATAGAAGTGTGGTTATCTGGTTACCACACCAGCACACTGATCTCTTCTGTAGAACAACACTGGAACTCTCCATTTATAAATTGAGGATCCTGGCTCATATGGGTTAAAAAACAACCCTGCCAAGGCCATGGATGCCTGCTGGTAGTAGAGGTTCTGCTTATGGTATTGAAGTTATATCTTATCATCAATTATTACTATAATACTCACTTATTATTCTCTCTTTTTATTGGAGAAGTTATTTCCTTAATTTTTCTCTGTTTTGAACCTTTACGCGTGAGAAATTGTTTTCTGATCAATCACATCATTCTCGGCTAGAATACCGTCAGCAAAGCATTTTTTTGGCATATTGTTGTCCTTTTTCTTTTTCGCATAACTTATCATCAATCCAAAGCATCCTATCTCTTATTCATAACTATTTTTACACACTCTGCTCTCATTATAACCATACCTCTTGTTGTCCTATCATTGATATGTGAACTCTGCTTCATTTACTGTCGTACTGTTCATTCCCTTGCCTTGCCATCAGAACAACACTTTTCCTATGCTTTATGGTCATGAATGCCCTTTTCCAATTGGGGAGGGAATGTATGCATTATGGGATTGTAGAAATTTCCACCTGTAGATCACCTAATAATGCAATATACTAAAACAAAATACTTGATCCACTTTTACAAACAATTATGCAGAAGCTTAATCGGATTGAGCAACATCAATAAGAACACATATAACCGATATGAAGGAATCAATCACACATAACACTGGAATATATAACCCAGGGAAAGCCTCAGCCCAAAACCTCAACTCTCTATTGTCGTACAAGTGGAAATATAGCTAGTATTACAAAAAGAATTAGCTCAAAAGTTATCCTGCTCTCTTTGCAATATCTCTGCTGCTCATAGATAGTCAAAGGCCTCTCTCAAGCCTCCTAATCTGCCCTCCAAGCCTCCTATTTCTTTGCGCAATTTTGATTGGGGTCCAGTGCTATCACTTGTGTGAATTGGTCTTTTCACACACTCACTAACCTCTGATCCAACTATGCAATCCTGAAGAAGATAAATCCTCATCCATGGATGAACTTCCTTTATAGAAAAAAAATTCATCCAACTAATAGTACATTATCCCTTCTTTGATCTCAACTAGGTCCCTATCTAAATTGACATGCATAAGTTATTCATGAGAGAATATTCAATTATCTGAAGAACAACAGTGATATGCAGGCATGCATTAACTAAATGAACTCACATTAATTTAAACAAATTGTTTAAATCAATCTAACTAGACTTGACTTAGTTAACTGAGCCAACTAATTACAACTCAAATTAGAACTCATCCTTATCTCTTTAACTGATGGATAAATTCCTCAATTAATAGATAAATTGTTGCATGTCCTCACATAGACTTCATGTTTGATTTTTCACAACTAATTAACTCATGGAGAATTAATTAATTTATTTTCAAAGAGCTGTTAAGTTCAAATTCGAATTTTACTTCCTATGTTTAGTCTAGGGATTGACTAAAATAGGAATCCATCATGAACTGTTAAAAATAGAATGTTATTTTTAGCACTTCTATTTTTCATTCCTTGTTTCTTAATCCAGCACTGATACCCAAACTGCTATTTATAGCAGTGCTATTTTTAGCACTTCTATTTTTAGCATTTCTTGTTGCCATTTTCAATAGGGATAGCATGCGATATAATTACTGCACTTTGCCATAACTTGTTGATTTGAAAAAATATTAGTATTGCATTTATACAAAAGTTTTTTTTTATTGAAATTTTTGCATACAGCTTATCTGTTGTTGTTCAAAACTAAAATTGTGGATTCAAGAAATTTGCATGCAAAATAGTGACTTGTTTACAGGAGAACAACAAGCGTGGGGGGAAACTCTATTCACAACAAGGCCACACTATTACAACTAACAGAAGAGGCTCGAGAAACTCGCGAGCGTGAACAATTGTACAGACATGATGTGCTTGCATGGATTCCACCTTTTGCATCACTTTCAGCATCAACTTAGCCTACATCAACTTCAACAAATGTCGGTCCATATATTCCATTCCACATTTTTTTCAGAGGTAAAACTTGAGGTAAAATAGCATACTTTTTTTATTTATCACAAATTCGGGAGAATTTCATGCAAAATCCATTGAGCATTATTTATCATCATTCATTTCACATATTTACCACTTCCCACTCTTCAGAGACAGAATCTTTCAATTTTGGGGAATGTTCCTTTCATTTATTTATTTATTATGACCATGCCATTAATGTTCTTTATCATCCATTGATATTCTTATTCATTAACACCTCCCTTATTCCATGTTGTTTTACACCATGCGTAGATTTCAACAGATTGTAGCAACCACCTCAATTTGTTTTCTAGCATTGCATGAGGGCATGCTAACTCTCTAGTTTGGGGGAGGAATTGCTACACATGATGAATGTTTTCTACTTTTTTTCTCATTTAAGGCATACAATTTCATTTTAATACAGTGCGGAAATTGATTGATGTATATCTTTAAAACTATGAACTAAATTCTTGTGAATTTTGGATAACAAAGAGGTATCATTAAAATACACAAACCCAAAAAATTTCAAGTTAAATTAGTTTGTCAAATTTCAGATATCATGCACTGTCATCTACAACCATTTTGCTTATATCTCATGATCCTTGCATCAAAACAATCTGATTTTTGGATTAGAGGAGTATTAATATAGTAGAAATCTACTTGCAAAATTTCAGCAAAATTTGGTTTGTAGTTTTTGAGAAAATGGTTAATGAAGTTTGTTGTTACTTATATCATATTTTCCTGCAACTTTATATACATATAGTTGAACGTCAATGTAAAAATTGTTATACCTTCATCAACATTGCTAAAATTGAATATTCATTATTTGAGGAAGAAATGATTTGTTCCATCCATGTCATGAGTTGGGATGAACAATTTTTGTATTATTGCTTGGTTAATACAGAGGCTTCGGGTTGCATGAGGACATGCAATATATTCAGTATGGGGGTATGTTGGGTCGCTAGTTTGTCATTATTATTATCACTCTTTAACGCTTATTTCATCCATTTCTACCATTCTTTATCACATCATTTATCATACTTTATCATATAATTCCATTTTATAATAATTTATGCTCTTGTGGATAAATATTATTTCTTCTCCTTTATTTTTAATAAATTAATGATTATTATGCATGATTTTACCAATGATGGTTTAATGAATTTGTTGAAACATCACTCACCATTTTAGCCTCTAAGATCTTTTCTAGATTGCAAATTTGATCTTCATCTCATTATTAAATATTCCAACTCAGAAATTCGTTGGAATAAAAAGTGACAGTTTTGCATTGAACGTTTTTGGAAAATGAAGAAGAATATGGAAAATCTGAAACATGGGTTTTGTCTAGAACGGATCGAGTTAGTTTTGTACTCAACAGTTTTTCCAAATTCAGTCTATATTAAGAGAAACATAAGGTTTTTAGAAGATGATTTTCTCAGATTTGTTGTTGCAACCGTTTTCCAAATTATTTCAATTGCAATACCAAATTCGACCTGTTCTTGTTAAATGTTGATGGAGAGATATTTCTGGTATGATCTTCTTGATCAATTTGTTTGGACCAATCCAATTTTGTAATGGGAATCATTTTGTAATCATCTCTATTGTAACTTCTTTTTTCTCTCTATGTATTTAAATGAAAACAGAGATCAAAGAGAGGAGGAGGATAATGGGGGATAATAGGATAGAATAGGAGAAGGAGTTATAATGGAGAGATTTAACTTTTCACTTGGGATCTCAATTGTAATTTCAATATACAAAATGTTATTCTGAATGACACATCATACTATAAATTACATTTGGATTTGATGAATAATATATAACTTGCATTGTCATTCATTCAGATATTCTGAAGTAGCTAAGCAGTATCCGCTGGTGGCTAGGGCCCGGTCTCTGGTGGATCTTACTGCTATTCCCTGTTTTATACTTTTCCATTTCCTGTGAGTTTATTCTATTTTGTATCTTGCAGTTCCTGTGAGTTTATTATGTTTAATATCTTTGCAGTTGGTTTACTTTCCTTAATTCTGATTTCGTATACTCGTTTCAATAATTCGCAACTTTGTTAATTGATTTCATTTATGCATACCGTGGATTGAATTAGTTATTAATGAAGGAATTGTTTATCGTTAATTAAGACAGAGTGTGATTAGTATAGATCCAGCTGAAAGAGCTCAGTTACTGCTACAACGCTCTCGGTTGATGTTATTCCCATTCGAATTGCTTGCTTAAGATTGGAGTATGGTTTTGCTTAAGATTAAGTCCTGATGCTTAGATGTATTATTTCCTTTAAAAGTTACAGCTTCAGATTTATGATTGCATCCGTTTACTCTTGTATTGAATTTAATAGATTATCTTAAATCATTACTCTCTATATTTATAGCTTGCACATATTGTGTACACTCTTGAAACAAAAAGACTTACCCAGGTTGATAATTAATGTGAGGCAATTAAGAGTTTTAAAAGACACCTTTTAGCACCCAACACCTGGCATTCATATTGGGTTGGTCAAACAAGTACCTTAGTCCACTATGATCACTCATCATAACAAACCTCATGCCAAGAAGATAGTGTCTCCACATCTTCAATGCATGAATGATGGTTGCTAACTCCAGATCATGAGTCACATAGTTTTGCTCGTGCTCATTCAACTTCCTTGACTCATAACATACCACCTGTCCCTTCTGCATCAGGACTCCATCAAGTGATCTCTTGCAAGATTTTGTACAAACTACAAATTCTTTATCATGATCTGTAATCTTCAAGGCTAGAAAATTTGTAAGAAATTGCTTCAATTTCTCAAAACTAGTTGCACACTCCTCAGTCCATTCAAACTTCTTTCCTTTTCTCTACATTGATGTAATAGGATAGGAAATTTGAAAGAAGTTCATGATGAACCTCTTGTAATAACCTGCTAATCCTATGAATGATATAACATCATCCACATTCCTAAGAGTAGACCACTCCATGATGGCTCTAAATTTTTTCTGGGTCCATAGATATACCTTCCTTGGAAACAACATGTCCCAAGTAATGAACTTCAGTCTTAAATGAACTGCACTTGCTAAGTTTAGCATACAACGAATGCTCTCTCAACAATCTTAACACTACTTCTAGGTGCTCTACATGATCCTCCTTTTTCTAGGAATATATCAATATATCATCAATGAACATTATCACAAACTTGTCCAAGTAATAATGCAACACATTGTTCATCAAACACATGAAATTAGTTGGAGCATTAGTAAGACCAAACGGAACCACCACAATCTCATAATGCCCATACCTAGTACATAATGCATTATTGTAGATGTCTGCTTCTTTGATGCACAACTGATGATATCTTGATCTCAAGTCAATCTTCGAGAACATTGTTTCTCCCTTCAACTGATCAAACAAGTCATCAATCGTTAGTAATGGATACATGTTCTTGATGGTCACCTTGTTCAAATGCCTATAATCAATGCACAACTTGAGAGTATCGTCCTTCTTCTTCACAAATAACATTGGCGCACCACAAGGTGATATACTTGGGCTAATGTACCCTTTATCAAGCATTCCCTTAAGTTGCAACTTTAATTCCACCAATTCTAGAGTGCTTATCATGTATGGTGCCTTTGATGTTGGCGTTGCTCCTAGTACCAACTCAATAGAGAAATACACCTCCATACGAGGCGGTAATTCTAAAATCTCCATTGGAAATACATCTTGAAACTGCTGCAAAACCAAATACCTCTTAAAAACTTCATCATCTGCCACATATTTCCCTTTGTCACTAGAAACATGCACTGCAAAAAATACACACCCTTTCATGCAACTATGCTTTTCCTGCATAGTTGTAACCATTCTCACTAATGTATGCTTCTTCTTTCCTTGCAAGATTATCTTTTCTTCGTCGTCATTCAAGCACTTAATAGCTTTCTCATAACAATCTATCGTGGTCGTGTGAAGGTACAACAAATCCATGTCCAAAAGCACATCGTATGAACTCAATTGAAGCACATTTAGATGTTCTAATGTAGGCCATTCAGCTCAAATGCACAAGCTCTCACCTAATGATAAACTCTTTTCTTGGTCCCTGTGGCCAACTGCACTAACCAAGATTCTGCATGCACTTATTTATTCAAGCCACATTTATCCACCATGTTAGGAGTAATATAAATAAGTTAGATCCATGATCAATCAAAATGGAAATAACTCGATCACAAAGCTTACCCTCCATCTCAATAATGGATGCCTAGTGGTCTGCCTGCTTGTTATCAAATGCTGCATAGATTCGAGGAAAGCTTTGACCAACATCTCCAACTGTCTGTGCCTCCTAAGCACTTTAGATATGAGGTATGTCACCCTGATACAGTGGACTATCCTTCTTGCAATGATCTTTGCCACAAAGCCAATACTGCAATGCTTCTCTGCCACTACATCTATTTTGTTGCTCTCCAGGTTGAGGTCCATGTCTGTAACAATCCTGTTGAAAATTTCATGTAAAAATATATAAATACCACGGATGATGGGACATGTATTCCAAGATGAATGGTGAGGGAAACATCCTAGTGGGTGTTGATTCGGTTTATTATGGCTTAGGAAATTTTCAAAGGTAATGGTTGAGGCTTTGGAAAGGAAAAATGGCATTTTTGACACATTTATTTATGAAAATAAAGGAAATTAGGAGAAAAGGAAGGTGAAAGGTCATAGGTTGCATGTGAGGAGCAAAATGAAGGAAAATCATGGAAAATGAAGAAATTAGAGGCCTCATTAATAAAACATCTTCTGAGGATCAGTTGGCAAGCTCTTAGTCAGTGTACATTTTTGACAAGTTTTGGTGGAGCTCTCTTCTATTCTATTCTCTCTCTCGATACCTATAGTTTTATTGGAGCACACTTGGAGGGTGTGGAATAAGTGGATTCCTAGATAAAGAAGGCAAAGGAAGAGCATGAAAGTACAAGAGTGCATCGGGATCAAAAACTACATCATATTTTCTTGCAGGTACTGAGTTGCATGTATGTTTCCTTCACTAGTTTTGTCATGCATATGATTTCTTGGTTATGATCTGTCATTGGCATGGAGAATGGTCAAGATTGACAGTGGATTGCCTAGCCTTGCCATTTCGTCAATAACCATGGTGATTATGGGTTTATTTTCATTAATTTTTTTGGTTGTTTCTCATGTTCCTTAGCTTGGGTTGACTTATTAGTCCTGGAAGCACTAGCTGGACAAACTCTCTCAAAGCCTTATAACAACTTGGGTTGAGTTACTAGTCCTGGAAGCCTTGGTTGGAAAAACGCTCTAGAAGCCCTTGGTGGGTTGAGTTACTACTCCTAGAAGCACTAGTTGGAAAAACGCTCTAGAAGCCCTGTATAAGCTGTGGGTTGAGTTACTAGTCCTGGAAGCCTTGGTTGGACAAATTCTTTGGAAGCCCTCGAAGGCTTGGATGGAGACCAATCTAATGATGGTTTTGTGATGTCCGACTGTGAGATGGAATTGTTGTTTGATGGGTTGAGGTGGATGGCCTCTAGAAGCCCTGGATGAGTTTTGATTGATATGTTCTATGAGATCCCACATTTAGGTTTGGAATAGGGTGTGAGGGTGAATGGCTGAAGAGAGATTTGGCTCAACCATTCTAAAATCAAGTGGAACGTGAAAGTCTCATCCTGAGTTTGGTTTTTGCATCATTAATGAAAGGTTATTTATCCTTGTATTTCTATGAGTATTATGATGGATTATATGTGGTGTATATGGCTATGATTTCATTGATAATGTTGTCCCTATCATGTTGGTTATGTATATGTTTTATGGCAACAGCTATTTATGG
>Ga0139314_100101_pt1 | contig 16370 bp, 12 predicted proteins | sample In2P11_FD_99376 | JGI IMG/M metagenome (GOLD analysis project Ga0139314, IMG submission 99376)
ATAGTGAGTGACTCCGTCCCTCTATTTTAGGAAAATAGAGCGAGAAATCCCTCACCCATATGATGAGTGAGCGTTAAAACCCTTATGGTCGAGCGAGAAATCCCTCACCATATGAATAGTGAGTGACCCCTCACCATCGGAATAGTGAGTGGCTCCGCCCCTATGAAGAAGTAAGGGCCCTCTATTTTAGGAAAATAGAGCGAGAAATCCCTCACCCATATGATGAGTGAGCGTTAAAACCCTTATGGTCGAGCACCTAAAGGTCCTTATCAGTCGAGCACCTAAAGGTGATGGCGGCCTTAACAGTCGAGCATGCTAACGCATCCTCTGATGGCGGCGATGGCGGCCCTTATGGTCGAGCGATAAATCCCTTATGGTCGAGCACCTAAAGGTCCTTATCAGTCGAGCACCTAAAGGTCCTTATGGTCGAGCACCTAAAGGTGATGGCGGCCTTATCAGTCGAGCCTGCTTGCGCATCCTTATCAGTCGAGCCCCCTAAAGGGTCCTTGACAGTCGAGCCCCTCACCATCGGAATAGTGAGTGACTCCGTCCCTCCGGTCCTCACCATATGAATAGTGAGTGACCGATGGCGGCCTTGACAGTCGAGCCGATGGCGGCCTTATTAGTCGAGCGTGCTTTCATTTTACTTATTGGGTGCCCCTCTCAAATAAGTAACTAGCTGCCGGTCCTCACCATCGGAATAGTGAGTGGCTCCGCCCCTAAGAAGTAAGGGCCCTTTGGTGGACGGGCTTGCTTGGGCACTGAGAACTTTGACGAGAAATCCCCTCACCCTTCGTACCTCAGGTGAGCGCCTTCCGGCCCTTCTCAGCTGCTTCCCTTTACTTATGAGCATCTATCCACCTGGCGTCAACCCCCCTTCTATACCGGCTGGTTTCATGATCTTAACTTGTAGCATTCACGAGTGTAACACTTACTGAAATCATGCTTACTTGGGGTACCGCTTACCTTTACTCGACCTATACACCTTGTCTTTCTCTTTACTGTTTCCTCCTTCACCTTACGACTTACCTTTTGAATGAATGCCCCAAACAGACAGCCTTACACTGGGGATTCCCATAGAGCTGTTCCACCACCTTCCAGACAGCCTTCACAGACCTGGCTGGAATCACACTTGCTTAAAGATGGATGGATGCATTTCAAGGCGGCTGTAGCGGTGCTTAAATAGATTGACAAGAAAGATCTGTATGTCGGTAAGGTTGCTTGCTTGTAGGTTAGCTAGTGTGGTTTGTAGTGGACGGTTAGCTGATTGTTGGGCTGTATGATTCCATTCCTTTTCCTGATCGAGTACCAGCATTTCCATCTGGATGAGTGAGTGATCGACAACAGGCATCGAATCTAGGATCGGCTCTTGGGGCATTGAGTGCATCGACCCCTGGATCGAGATTTGAGGGTTGTCGGCAGACCCCCGGAACCCCTAAAGATTGTTTCCAGATAGCTAAACTGGCATCGCATCATCAAGTAGCGGGATCAATTGCATCGACTGCATCAACTAGCGGCTATATACAATGACCTTCTGGCAATGATGACTATTGGACTGGTTTACAATGACCGGCTGACAATGATGGACTATCGGCTATGACCTCCTTGTGTCTATGATTGGCTATATACAATGACCTTCTGGCAAAGATTGGAAAGAATAGGGGAATGGAAACAACATAATATAAATATCCTATGGTGAGAACGATGGTAAATGGTAACATGGTAATATAATAAATCTCGTTCGTTGGATCAATGGATGAACTACTTCTTTTGGGTATGCTCAATAGGGTACTTCTTTTCTATTTTCTCTATTGGTTATGTTCAACTTTTCCTTCCTATTCATTGAGGGGTTTATTCCTTTCTAATCGTCTGGCGGCATGTCTTAATTGATATGCTTTTGTATGTAAACAACATGGCTCAATGTATTGATTCTGGTGGAAACGATGGGGAAATGAGAAAGCAAGTAAACGTTGACAGGTTGGATAGCAAGATCGATAAAGCAAGAGACCTACCTTCGGCAATCAGCAAGTGTGGTATCGATTAGCAGGCAGTGTGCCTCACAGTGTTGGCCCCATACCGTATCGTGAGGGGGGGGGGTATGGCCTCTCCTCTTTCGGGTATGTATTTCAATTCCTTTAACGCGTAGCGCGCATTTAGCAGCTATTGATTTTCTACGCTATGTTATATATGATCTATCAATGCTATCTATGGATGTGTCTATGTATGGGCTGTATGTCTATGTGGCAATTTTCCACCATATCCATGTTGGGTGCTCTATGTGACTGCCTGACTATGGCTGTTTCCAGCCCACTCACTCGTCCAACCCTGGCTGCCTTACTCCCCGGGGTGCAAAGTAGATAAAAGCAAGCCATCATCTATTTTCTTCACCCTCAACTTGAACCTCTAAGAATATGGAGCCTCGGGAAGAAGGAATGTTATTACCTGGGCTAGATGGAGGGAATGACCTTTATATACAACATTTGACTGGTGGTTGAGGTTCATTCAACATTCAGAAATAGCCTCACATAGCCACCGATCATAGACAATTCCTATAGCCCTTACATTGCCAGCCGGTCCTACTTAAGAGCCATTGAAAAAAGTTTCATTTTCTTTATTCATCAGTCTGCTGCTTTCCCAAAAAGAAAGAGACAATCATTCAAAAGGAGTGGTAGGTGGAGCTGGATGATTAGGGTTATACCAACCGTTAGGATTCCAAGAGATAAGGAGGTTGTTTTAGGAGCTGGAGGATTTGGATTCTGCCAAAAAGACATAATTGATTTAGTGATTTAACACTTAGTTGGGGGTGGAGCGTACAAATGAGGTGTTGACAACAATGAATGAGGGTTAGTTGTTGATGGAGGTTGTTACCGATGAGGTTACACAATGAATGAGGTTCAATGAGGCTGAGTGAGTAAATGCAAAATCACATATATAATACACGAGCTCAATAGCGCATGCAGAGTGCCACCTTATTCTTGATGGCTCACCCGCTGCTCTATACTTTCTTCACAGTTGATTGCTTTATATACGTGCGTGCATACCGGAGGAATAGTGAACCGGGGTTGGACAATAGCCCTGATTAATTGGATTCACTTAAATGATTAGGTTTCTGAACTGATTAGGTGCGCTATCAATGCCGAGAGGAATTGTATGAAATGAAGTCCCAGAGCACAAGCACCCTGTTTAGCCCGATTCCGCATTTCACCTTTACTCCCCATTAAAGTATAGACCCTTCCCATAGCACAATGAACATAGAGTTCAATCACATAACACGAGGCCATACTGGTGATCTGTGAGTCACCGATTGATGATGTGCTTTTTTGACCTGTTTCCTATTCCCCATGCCCAGGAAGAAGTACGTGTTCGTCCCATGTGTGAACAATTTACAGTCAGCAATGGCAAGTAGCACCGGTTAGGTAGGGATTGGGTTGCTTTAGCACATCGGCAGAGAGGAGAGGAGAGGGGCGGTACAACGGATAGATTATGTAGGTAGCCTTTTGATAAGGAACAATAGAGATCAATATGGTCTCCTTCCCGCCCTTTATGTTCCTTACCGGGTTATCATGCTTCTTACTTGTATATGTCGCAAGAGTTTAGGTATGCAAAGGTGGATCAATAGAGCAAGGTTTACGACAGCTTGTTATTTCAAATTCAACAGACAGGTGGGTGAGTTAAAGACAAGGTAAGGGTCTGATAGCTGTTCCTCCAAAGACCTCCTCATGGTATAGGCTTCCTGGTAAGACTTCAAGGTATAGGGTAGCTAGATAGAAAGTCTTTGTGGCAGGTGTATTGTCTGAACAAGGTCTAATGAACCAATTCCACTTCCTGATCCATCCCACGATTCCATAAGCAGCTGTCTTGTAAGGTCTACCGGTGACTACCAACACAAATATGCTCTGATTGCAGGTCTAGGGCTGAAGATCTATCTCCAAGTTCTGGTATATGGTAAGTAAAGCAAAGGTATGTTCCTTCGGTACAGCTATGAAATCCTGTCTGAAAGAATCAATCCCAATGCGGGGGGTTATATAATTGGTGGCTCCAAAGGCAAAGGTGAAGATACAGGGCTCCGCTACCAGATCTAGTTCTTCTAGCAGGTGAAAAAGTAACTAAAGTAAAGGGGTAGTTCATAGAGGCCGCCATACCTGAAAGCAACTCTCGTGTAGTTGGCTGGTTCATCAAATTAATGGGAGCACCCCATAATCTAATTTCCTAGGGTTCTGACAGCATCTGGCAGCATAAAGTAAAAGGTCTGGTCTAAAACTAAAAGGTAGCATGCACTTAAGTATAAGGGTACGGTATGTAAGGCGGGATAGCAGCTACGAGGATTTGAAATAATAAGAGTTTCAAGGTCTATAGAAATTAGAAAGTGAGTCCTGGCTCCGAATAAACCTAGTAGGGGCTACAAGGTCGGTTCCGATGGATCCGAAAGAGTTTCTGAGAGGGGGTGTTTCTTATATGAAACCCGTCGTTTCCATGATTCGAGGGACAAGGCACATCATGCTTTGCTTCTTTAGACCCGCTAGAAAGACGCTGCTACGCCGTATTATCACTACTAGGTGCCTCTAAGTAAGGGCACTCTGCCTGCCTGCGTCGTTGAGACCTCGACGGCTACTACGATAGGTTAAATGATGATCTGGCATTACCCGCTTGCTTGACCACTCTCCTTATTGCTCCCACTCCCATCTTGACTACTCTCCTTATTGCTCCCATCTACATGACAATTCCCCCTCATCTTGACGATCCCAACCCATACCGAGATGCAGATCCTTATGATGATGGGCGTGATCTATTCATCCGGGAGAGTCACCCACATCGACTTGACCTTTGCAGAACAGATTACTAGCAATCTTAGAACGGACCTTCGCGCTTTCAAATTGTGGGTGGGGAATTTCCCACCACTTACTTACGCTATTGCTAGGCCACCAAATAGACTAGACCCTGCCTGGGATTCTTGCCTGAAAACGACCATCGCTACATCGTGTGTTAGTGGATTCCCTTATCACCCCGCTAGAGAAGAGACAGACCCTGCTTCGCGACCTTAGAACGACACCACCCAAGGTGCGAAGCCGCTTGTCCCTCCGGGGGGGCAAGGATTAGTCTTGAAACGTTCCTTGACCTTCTTAGGACCAGCCAGTAACCCGATAAGCTAGGTAGGACCAGCCTTTTTGATCGTCTTACCAGACCTTCCATACAAGGTAAGACCAGACCGATCTATCGAAGGTAGGACCAGCTATTTAAGTAGAACCAGCTATTGTTGAAGGTGGGAAAGTACTTGAATCAATCCTTTCTTCAAGCCTTATTTCTTCAAGCCTTAATGAAGGCATGAGTGGGACGGCCAGCCAGCAAGAACGCATTCCCCCTTTTACTGCCATGACTTACTCCTCCGTGAGGGAGGTAGTGCGAGTGAGAGTGCTAGCGAGAGAAGCAGTAGTGGGCATTGCTTGGCGGAACTAATCCTTCTCCTGCCTGAACTAATCCTGCCATAACTACTATTTGGCGGGAGAGACTGCATGGCTGGTAGGTCGGTGTGAGTGAAGATTGGTGAGTGATGGTTCGATTGCGTGATGATTGGGGATGGTTCAATCTCACTATTTTGATTTCATTTCAATCAATAAGTATCCACTAATTGTATTTCAATGGGAGGGACGGCATGCAAGCATGAGTGGACGGAGATAGACTAGCTTCCTCCTGATCCTCTGTGAGCTATCGATCCTGACCGCCCCTACAACCTGAGATGGTAAGGGCACTGCTTTCGGGAAGCGGTATACAGCAATCGAAGCATCTATTCGTTTAGTTCAAATCATCCTGCCCACATCTATCGAACCAGATCGCCGCGATTAGAAAAGAGGAAAGCTAGGGCTTAAACTTAGACTGGATCTGAAGCCAATGGACCTGGACCCAGAGCATCTGCAACTGGTATAGTAAGTAGGAGATCGCTCGCAATCTAAAAAGAAATTGAGAACACGAGCAGGGTGAAACTGGTGCTAGTGCTCCGCATTGACTTATTACTTACCTAAAGACGGTGCGCGGAGCCTGACGACAGGCTGGGGCTGGCTATTCAAGGACCTCCCTGGACTTGTCTGGAGCTATCTGTCTTAATAAGCACCAACCTCGCTAAGGGTTATTTTGACGCTTGAAATTCTTTGAGAAATGATTGGATTGCGTAATTACGTATATAATAATGCGGCATTGTCCGCTATCCACACGTGTCATTTAGGAATCGCCAAAATAGTTAGCCGGCACGAAGAAAGATCTTCAATGTCATTCCGGGCGGGCATCATTGTCAGACGGGAAACACACCCGATCCCAGAACGACCTCGATATGTGAAATCGTCTTATGCCATATGTACTTCTCTTTTTCGGGAGACATGGTACAAGCTCGCTCACGAAAGTCAGCCGTAGATACATCTTTGGTTGGCTCGAATCCCCTTTTCCTTGCACTAGGAAGCGCAAGACCCTCCGGACCTTGAAATCTCTCTAGTTACGTGACCTAAATGGTGTGGATAGCAGATGTTGCTATGGGCATATGTCATTATGCATTCATTCATTATATATGTCATTACGCTTTCTTATCAAAGCATATATGGGCATATGTCATTTCGGTTTCTGAATGAGAGAGATTCATGACTTCTCTTATATATGTCATTTCATACATGTCAATAGAGCCAAAAGACCATCAACCCAACCTACTATATATGTCATTGTGCATGAAGAAATTGCTCACATTCCAGTAGCTAAATTCCACTTTCTAGTAGCGGAATTCCATCACTATATTATATATGATTCAGTGGTGTTCCAGATGCATGAATCGAGAGCCCCGTGGAAGGACTATAGAGAGTTCCGGGCGGGGATCAGGTTCGGGGTATGGCGGCCCAGTGATAGAGACCTCCCTTTGGAAAGAAGTAAGGCTCGGCGCGCCATCGAGAGGATGCGCAAGCAGGCTCGACCGCTAGCCCCCCCACCCAATAAGTAAATTGAATGCGCAAGCAGGCTCGACCGCTAGCCCCCCCACCCAATAAGTAAATTGAATGCGCAAGCAGGCTCGACCGCTAGCCCCCCCACCCAATAAGTAAATTGAAGGCGGAGGTTTTGAAAGGTTTCCCTCCCATTCTTGCAGGATAAAGAAAAAGACCCTTTTTGACAGACATGGAATTGACAGACATGGAAAGCCATGTAATGGTAAGGCGTAACGTATTGAAAGCCAGTAAGTCAGTATTGAGGGAAGAAGAAAATAGGACGTAACGTATTGAAAGCCGGGGAATAAATAGGACTCAAGAACCTACTGAAACCCATTTGATTTGATGCCGAAAATCAAAGCGTAATGACATATATAATGAGATCTCTATTTCTTTTTAGACTAGATTCTAAAAAAACGTATTGACTCGTATCATGTGGCTAGAGATAGCATAAAGAGGGTGGGTCGTGTGGGTCGCGGGTTAAGGCTAAGTCGTTAGGGGTCGTTAGCGCCTTATCTCCCGCCTTATCTCTTATCTCCCGCCTTATCTCTTATCTCCCGCCTTATCTCCCTGGCGTTAGCTAAGGTTAAGGGTCTTTCTTTGAATAAACACTCGACTGCAAAGGGGGCGGGGAGCTGGAAGCTTAGGAACGAAGAAGTAGAGGGTCGAACACGAATGATTCTTCCATCCGAGCGAGGTTGGGAACCTCACTGGTGGTGATCGCCGCTTGGTCTTCGATTGACCCTGCATGCAATGGAAGAAGGGGATCTCAAGCCCGCCCGTGAATCTGCATCTATAGCGCACTGGGACGTCCAGAAGAGAGGAGCCTGCGGCCAAGCTAGGTTTTATGACCTAGGCATGCATTCATTAAGGGCACTAAGGCAATGACAAAGTGGTTAACCTCGTAGATGTATATATAGAACGTGAAAAAAGGAATCAAGAAAGGGGGAGCTTGGTCGTGGTAATGAAAAGCTTTGCGAAACGGGTCCTCCAGTTTTGTGGTTGGCCAATCATAGGGGAGTGAGAAAGAACTATATAGAACATTGAGAAACTATATACCCATCAAGTGTGATCATTGAACCGGGTGTGTGTAATTGCCATGGTTCTTCGAAAATAGAGGGAGTTTAAGGTGACGTAACAGCATTTTGAGAAGCACTATCCCTCCTGGTTTATGACTTAATTGGCTCGTGAACCGAACGTTCTGTTTTCCGCTTCGTATCCTCTCGCAACAGTAGAACCAACCGTTGGGAAGCGAATCATTACGTAGAGAAAGCAGGAGAAGTGGAACGAGTTCCTTGATGATTATGGGGTGGGGGGCATATGAATGAGTGAGCGACCCCTAAGTCATATGGGGCCCTTGCTTTAGATCCTTTCTTGATTTTGGAACTGGTGTTAGTAGCTTAGCTAATTTGATATGTTGCTAGTGGTACTGAAGCCTTTGTTGCCACCCACCGTAGTATCTGTCTAAGGGGAATAGCCCCGTCTATACTATATCAATCAGGCTCTCCCTCTCGATCTAGTTCCATCTCTATAAGAAAGAAGTTCCTATCCGGGTTTCGGCATGATCCTACTCTCCCCGCACCCACTGGGTGTTCCCTACCAAGTGATCCAATCAACAGATACCATTATGATATCCCTCTCCTTAGCTCATCAGGTACCCTTTCTTTCTTCTTTGGTCGGATGTCGAGTGCACTATCACTTTCCTATATATGCTACGGGGCAACCCCCTTACGTATGGATGCATTCATGGGCATGGAAATAGATTTCTTGGCTTGGCCTTCCCTATTTCTTTCTTGGTGGGCATTAGTGCAAGCAAGCAGCCAGCGTAGGCGTAACCTATTCACTCACCTACTATATCTAGGCAAGGCCCATCCGAAATATTCATTGTCCATATGGCCCGATAAAGCGAGAGAAAGAATATCACATGCAAGTGACACTTGAGATTCTTCCTTTCGTTACGCGCCCCCATTTCACGAGCACAACCATCATGCATGAAGAAGGTTTTCTAAGAGAATAACGAACGACAAGAGAGATAGATAGCCAGTTAGGTGGTGCCGCCCAAATAGATATAGGGGCTACCCCTATCACCTTCCAGCCATCCATCTTTGATCCTTCGAACTACCGGGCGGTAAAAGGGAGAGGTGAAATCGCGGGCTCGGGAACCTGGTTATTGGAACACACTCACTCACATGGTAGCGCGCATCCATGGGAGGGGGAATTCGAACCAACCAACACCTGCCAATAAGAACCAAATCAATACATAAATACATATTGACATACATACATATTTGGTCAGAAAAGAACCACAAAAGAGACCAGCGAAGAAAGAATCGGAGAAGGGGCAAATGGAGAAGAAGCTACCGATCGAACAGGGATGCAGCAGCTCCGTGACTCATCGCACCTATTAGTTAGTTTTCGTCAAATCCCTCACCATATGAATAGTGAGTGACCCCTAAATAATATAGGGCCCTTCGGTGTTCAGTCAGGTTCAATGCCTACCTATTGTGTGTGTGAAATCGGGCAGAACGACTTCTCGCTGTCGCTCAGGTTTTGAGTCAAACTTGACCATTCATTCATTAGATTCTAGTGGACTTGCTATTTTTAGCCCCATGGATAGAGAAGGAGATGGTGCAGTGAGCAATAGCGATTTTGAGCTTTCCCATCTATCCCAATGAATCGAACTAACTAAACTAAAGAATAGCCTGGATTATCGCTCGTTACTCTCGGCTTGGTCAGCCTTTACCAACCAAATACTCATGTCAGCATGGAAATAGCGATCAAGATGCATTTCTAAAAATCATAATGCACTCTCGGATGGTGCAATCACAAGCACCTTGATCTGCATGGAGAATAGGTAGTCTGGCTGGCTGATCTGGCTGGGTATCCCCGAGCTACGATGTTTTCCAGCTCCAATAAACCCTCACCATATGAATAGTGAGTGACCCCTAAGAAGTAAGGGCCCTCTTCTCTTGTTCGGATTTATTGACTAGTGACCGAACTGGGCAATTCATCATCCAACACCGGACGGAATCATTGTCATGCGTCCCGGCCCCGCTCCATTCTTCTCCCCAGCCCGGTTGGAAGGAAGCAGCTACAATTGGTTTAGCGAGCGCGGCTTCTGTCTGGTATGGGAGGAAAATGCATGCAATGGATAGAGAAATGCGCTTCCCCTCTCCCTATCAATTCAATAGGCAGAGTGGGTGCCTAATCTGTTCTGTAGGCCCTACTTTCTTTCGTGGGTCGAGTTCATGCTCTCTCCCTTGGGCTGGGCGTTCGTTCTTACTTACAGATATACTTATAGTTTCATACTGTCATAACCGAGATATATTCAAGGTCGAGCTTTCTCCCTCAACCGACATCCATCCATCTATGGTTGGTCGATCGATTCAATATATCGATCGATAGGCGGTGTTGCGCGTCCCTCCCTCCCCTACTATTAGATAGATGATCCAAAGGCGAAGGCTGCTCTCTGGCTGGGTCCTTACGCTGGGAGTGGGTGGGGACATGATGCTTTGCCGGTCCGTCCTTCCGGCCCCTAATCCTATATATAAGGAAGGGGCTGCCACACTGGGGCTGATACAGCGAACTGACTGAGATCGAGTTCGGGCTTTCTTTCTATACGTAATATGCATATGAAATGACGTATAAAGAATCTCCCTTAGCTTTCTAATTGAAGGGTAAGGTCCCGGAGGGGCTTGCGCTTCCTAGTGCAAGGATGACTTACTTTATTTAAGGAAAGGGACGTCACGAAACACCTTAGCCCCTTCAACCCTTAGGCCCCTTAACTCTTTCCTTCACCCCTGACTACTTAAGGAATGGAATGGAAAGGCTTACCGGAAGGGACCGGGCGTTAAGGCCATTTGTGAACTTAGGGAATTCACTTAGGTGAGCTTAAAGCCCCCTTGCTCTTACTTAGACAACCTGGACCCGGGGGAAGAAATAGAGAAAGAATTACATATATATAACGACTTTTCTCATTTCGCAGAGAGAGAATAAGGCCAAGGATACCCGTACATAACTACATAGAAAACCTTCCATTAGTTAACGAAGGAAGAGGTATCAATCTGACGTCAACCCTCCATTGAAAGGGCCTTGCAATGACCAGACATGCCCTCGAAAGGCCCTTCGAAAGGCTCTTCTTCGCTACTACATTGATACCTCCATATCCATCCCACTCTCCTCTTTGCAATCTTTCTTAAGGCTAGTGAAGTCCCGCATCTTTATTTCTATGCATTCTAAGAAGGCCGAAGTGAGCCATCCCACCATCCTTAGTCAAACTTCCAACTACGATAGCTAGTTACCTCTCTACGATTCTAAGAAGGCTAGTGTGATTGAGTTCCACTTCTTCCTTTGCATGCAATCTGTCTTGATCCATCCCATCCTTAGTGAAACTTCCCACTACGAGTCTAAGGCTAGTGAAACCACACACACTATATGAGTGAGCCGGGCACTATCTATTCTTTCCGGAACCGGAATCTATTCTATCTACTAATAAGGCTTAGATGGTGCCTCCCTTCGGTCGGGGAGAAGTTAGTCTTTATATGTCCCTCTCTTAGGCTCTAAGAAGGAAGGCTACGTGCTCTACTAGCTAGTTATTATCTAATCCCACTAAGCTACGTGTTCTACTTTTATTTCTCTGCATGCGGTCTAGTCTTAGTTTGCTACGTTCTCTACTAATCCAGGCTAGCTAGTTAGAACCTAATCTTTATAAGAAGGGTAGTTTTCTTTTTCCAGCTTCCCATCCTTCTGAAGTTAGTAGTCCCGCATCTTTATTTGCATGCAATCTATTCTTTGCTTTGTCTGTACCGAAATATGTGCTTGTCTCTCTGTGTCTGTCTGTGAATCCCTGTCTGTCTTGTACTCTCTAAGCTTATAGTCCAGGCTAGTGAAACCGCAAACCACTATATTGCTAGTGAAACCAGACGCGTAGTGGTGCCGGCCTTTCTTGCTTGTATTGACCGGCCGGGTGAAACCACACACACTATTTGGTTCCGGTCCATCCTTAGTGACACTTACAGACTAGTGTGTAACAACAACCCCACTGCATTGACTGGCTGGCTAAAGCCCTTCCCCGGACAGACTAGACTGGCTGAACGACCGAAGGGAGATAGTAAATCCTAACTAGTAAGCCCGAAGGGGACAATAAAGCTGTCAGTAAAAAAGACTCATAGAGACTAGTGTGAGGCTTCATCACTTCCCGTAGCTACCTTTATACTGGATAGTGCGTGGATGAAATAAACCTTCTTATAACCTCTCTAAGCTTCTCTTAAGGCTAGTAGTGGATGGGGGACAGTCTGGCGCTTATCAAAAGGCAGTCTGGCGCTTCTATTGAATATGTACCGGAATCTTCTTTGCACAGTGCCAAAATATTTCTCCATTCTTCCAATCACTGTGCCAGATGTTTATTATCTAATAAAAGCGCCTGACTTGTGCTTTTCTTTGCATGCAACCTGTCCCAGTCCCAATGAGTACCGGAATATCCAATCACTGCGCCTGACCTGCTTCTTTCTTCCATAGGGAGGGAAAACCGCTCATTGAACGGCTTTGCTATGCTGCAATGGATGGCAGGCAGAGGGTTCGTAGTACCCTACCCCGACCGAGCCAGGGGAAGCACTAGAGTGATCCAGTAGCCAGCCGGGAAGGGGCCTGATACTGCTTGACCTTTGTCCGATGTGTCCGGCAGGGTACAGGGCCTTGTGATCTCTAGATGCATGGCACAAGGGCCTCGAGAAGAAAAGATACAGCTGCCTGCCATCAAGGCCTGCCTCTTAGGTAGGGAGCAGTGTTCATTCGTTCATGCACCCCGAAAGAACAGAGTCGTTAGTCTCGTTCGTAGAGATTGACCCCGCTTTCCTCTCCTTATCAGTCGAGCCCCCTGTCGGGTCCTTGCACTAGGAAGCGCAAGCCCCTCCGGGACCTTGCCGAATCACATCCGCTGCTGGGAAGGCGGCAAGAAAGAAATCTAGTAGGTGTGCAACGGGTGAAACAACCTTCCTCCTCGCTGCTGATCGATGTACCCGCCCAGCTGTATGGGGAGAGGAGCCGCTCGACCATTCTTTCTTCTCTCTCTCTCGTTACATATGTCATTACGATCTGAATCTCTATTTTATGAAGCCTACCACATGCCCATTGAATCGCCTAACCCCAACTCTTAGTCATTTTGAAGTGCCCGCCCATATTCAAGGCTTTCAGTAGTCTCATCTATAGCGAATCTGCACCTCTTATTATATAGAAAGGGTCAAATTGGCAATTCTAGGGTGCGTAAGCACGCTCTCAATATAAGGAGAGGTACGAAGTCGCTCGACCAACCTTTAGTGACTTATTTGAGAGGGGCCACCCCATAAGCATCAAGGAAGCACGCTCAACCGATGATTAAGGGAGAGGTAAAATCACACATTCGTAACTACTCTTCGGAGATCATCGGAGCAGTGACCTACCAATAAAGGAGTAGTTATCAGCCCTTTCTATTCTTCCCGTCAAACCTAAATCAATGAGTCATTTTCAGACTGAAAGCCGCCATCCAGTTGATAAGCCATTAAGCCATTAAGCCCCTAAAGAGCCCATAAGCCATTAAGCCCCTAAAGAGCAGCCATTGGAAAACGACTCCCTTCTTTGTGAGGTAAGCCTTACACCTCCTCCTTGATTGGTAAGTAAGTATTTCTAATGACTCCCTGGCTAACTACTCTAAGTAAGTCATAAGTAAGTAATAACCTAGCTCTCCTAAGTAAGAGTAAGTAATGGATCTACTCTGGATGTAAAGTAAGAAGCAAGCTATCCTTCCTTGTCATTAGGCAAGTCAGAGATACGCACCTATAGGCCAGCTTACGCACCTATGAGTTGACTCGCTTATGCTAGGATGGCCCGTATTTCCTCCTGCCAAATAGAATGGGGAAGCGTGGTGAAAGTGACTATTCCTCTAGTTCTCGCTAGAATCCTGGCAAGACCTTGATTCTGACCTTAACGGGAAGAGAACTAGTACGAGTAGGAGAGCCAGTAGCAAGCCATCCGTCTCCTTGAAAGAGAACCGGTCGAAGGGGAGCCAGTAAAGGGGAGCCAGTACGGATCGACTATTGCTAGTAAGGCCATAACTTATGCTAGTAAGGCAAGTCATAAGACAAGCACAGGTTTAGCTGGGTAGACGGGGGGCCAATCAAAAAAGAACATTACCTGACCTGCTATATATTGATTCTCTGTGGGCCTGCCTTCCAACATGACCTGAGCTCCTGCCTGACTAATGACCTGAACTCCTGCCATAGTATAGGGGGGATAACCAACCCTCTCATTTTCGGTTGACCTGAGCAGAGCGAAAAAGAAGGTCCTTCTATCTATAATGGGTGGGATGAACCAGGAAATTGCGTCAAATCATATAGTATGATGAACCATGAACTACCTACCATCCATGCCATGTGTGTGAAATTGGAAAAAAAGGATGCTTTGAGTGAGTCAGGTGACTTCGGTTCTGTGGTCCGAACAAACGAGGGCGGCTATTGAATAGCTTGCCCTCTCAAATTGTCCTGGTTTTATTGATGAGCTGCCTGGTATGTAATAATGTATTATGATATATGTCATTATTATATACGTAATATAGCATTTATGAATTATATACGTAATTACGCTATCGAAGAATTGAGAAAAGAATCGATCGAAATATGAAGAAGAAAGGTAATGACATATATAATAGCAACATGATCTACTATAGCGTAGTTACTGCTATAATTCATGACGTAATGACATATATAATGAGTTACCCGCTCTCTCGTTATGAGGGTCCGTTAGAATCTCTCTCAAAGTTGATCGAAATTATATCTCTTCATCCGATCGAATCGGGAAGGTCGGACATTTCGGACATTCATGCATAATGACATATATAATTCATGACCCCCTCCACCCAAATAGTTCCTACAAGTTGCTCGACCGACGTCAGAAGGTATCGGACATTTATGTGCTCAACCGACCGAAGGGAGGTATCGGAGAAGACATAACTCCCTAACAATGTCACTACTTTAGCCCGCTCATTTAAGGCGTTAGGCAATTACTTTCGTTAGAATTTCCCTAACCCATTTCGTGTTGAAACCCTCTCAAATGGCGGTTGGGTGGAAATATATAAGAAGGGAAAAAGAACGTTTTTGTCCCTACGCTCCTCACCCTCTCTCCCCTGATGGGGGGATCGAGCGGCTTGTATCCTCGCCCCTTCCTTCCCTCAAATTTGATACAGTGAGGTCTTCATTCGTAAAGTAAGGGGCATTTCAAGACCTTCCACCCTGGGTTTACTTTCCCCCTGAGCTTCTCTTTCTTCCGGTTGAGGAGACCGGAATACAAAGCCAGGACCCTATCACTCAGGGTTGACTTCGCGTTAGAAGGGTTGGTTTATAAGAACCTTACTGGGTTGACCTTTCAGGACCTTGACTATGAGGAGGTACTTTTGCTAGCTGGAGATAGATTGATAGCGGATAGGGTAAGCCCTTCCCGACCTGCGAAGATATATATATATTAGATTCTCCCTTGCCGCCATCCCTGAGTTCCCGACGTCCTTAGCTGCAGGAAAGCCCTTAGCTGAAAGAATGAGTTTCCTCCCTTTGTAGAAAGACTCTCTATAGATAGAATGTCGATAGGGTATTCTTTCCTTACCTGCCCTATCTATGATCTTATTCCTTACGCACAAGTCTTAATTAAGAAAAGGTGGAGCCTGTCTGCTTGCTGTGAGTAGGGCCTTCTCGTTCCTGCTTGAAAGTGAGTGTGAAGACGGAAGGAATCGGGACAAAATTCTGGTGTTGATGCCATGATGGCGCAGCCTTGAGCGATATATAAGTGGAGTCAATCCATTGCGGTAGAGTGATGGCGTCTACTATCTCTCCCCTTGCTTAACGCCTACGGATTGGTCTCCTTCTTGATCCCAGGCCATGAAGAAACCTCCCTGTCCAAGATGGCATCAAATAGTAGTAAGGCAGGGGCTGCTTCTTTCACAGTGCTGGATCTGCCTTCCGAGGTCGAATTTAGGTATGATCCCCCATAATCAGGCCAGTAGAAAGGCGAGATAGTTCCTTCCGGCAGCAAGAAAAAAGAAAGTGAGGCACGGAGTGAAAGCAATATCTTCAGTATGGACCAGCACCACATCCTTCATGGGTAATCGCCATATGGGTTTTTTGTCGGGTCGTCATGAGCTGATCCTTACGAGCGCTTCCTTTGCTCTGTCTCTTCGGAAAGAAATCCGGCCCCTCATCCAGCTGGTTGGCCGAAGGCAGCCCAAAGGGTGGTGTGGCCCAAACCAAAGGGTGGCCCAAACCAAAGCCCAAAGGCACCATCAAGGTTGGCCGAAGGCAGCCCAAAGGGTGGATTATATATGTAATTATGCATTTAAGTGATGGCGGCCCTCACCATATGAATAGTGAGTACCTCTCCCTTTAGTCGAGAGTT
>Ga0139314_100103_pt1 | contig 16348 bp, 12 predicted proteins | sample In2P11_FD_99376 | JGI IMG/M metagenome (GOLD analysis project Ga0139314, IMG submission 99376)
AAAAAAAAACTTTATTTTGAAACATTCAAATATAAACTAAAACATTTTTACATTCTTTTTATGTAGGGAATCTATATTCTCCGTAGAAAAGAAATCATGTTTACATTCTTTTTATGTAGGGAATGTATATCCTCCATGGAAAACAAGGCATTTTTATTCTGAAACATTCAAATACTAACCAAAACATCTTTACATTCTTTTTGTGGAGGGAATCAATACTCTCCATTGAAAGCCTATGATCTATTGGGCGGTAAAACAAACACCCAATTCTTAGCTCTTTACCATAATATGAACATAGCAACCAGTCCCCCAAATCCCATACCTAATGTTAATAATGACATTTTTTCATCCAAATGGCTTCTCCATCCCACTTTGACATTATTACTCTTGTCACAATTGCCTTCACTTATTGGTGGCTATTTTACATTGCATGGATTTAAAGGACACCCTCTTAAGCATTTATTCTTTTGAAATGATGTTACATTGAATGTAGAAAATTGTGTCCCTGTTGGGATTGGGCCACATAAGCTATTAAATGAAACATCAAAAACTGCTAACATTGACAATTTTGAGAGCTCTTGAGGAATCTCTCCAATCAATTTATATTTTGACAAGTCCAATTGTTCTAAGGTAGATATATCAAAAACCGATGCAGATATTTATCCCTTCAATTGATTTCCAAATAAATTCAACAATCTCAAGCTACTTAGGCTCCATATGATTGCAAAAATTACTCTTGTAAAATTATTGCTTGACAAGTCAACTATTGTATTTGTAGCAAGCACATATGTGAGAGTATATTTAGTTCTTTAATTGATAAAGGAAAATGGTACTTTAATATCATCTTTAATGTTTGAAAATATAACATTAATTATAAATCCTTGGAATCTCTCAAGGTGAAAAGGTATTCCTCCATTGAATTTATTGTTGGATAAATCCAAGACTTGTAGCTTGGTAAGATTGGTAATAGATTGGGGAAGGCCACCATGGAAATTATTATAACTAATACTTAGCACTCTTAAGTTTTGAAAAATTCCAATATATTGAGGCATCTCACCCTTTAATTTATTTTTCCTTAAATCGAACAATTCACGCATGGCCAAAGACATTGGAAAAGTTCTAGAAAAAATATTAGAATGAGCTAAAAAATGTTGTAAAGAATTTGGAAAGTTTATATTACCCAAAACTCTACTAATTGAATTTTTTGATATATCTATAATGGAAAGACACTTGAGTTTTTTTATAATTTTAAGAAGACTCCCACTCATATTATTATTAGACAAATCTATGGTCTCAAATATTTTATATTTCCGATGGCTTTAGGAATGTTCCTAGTGAAGTTGTTTTCTGATAAAGTCAAAGATTATAGTGAAGCCAATCCACTAATATGAGAAGGGATATTTCCAGACATATTATTCCTACTCAAGGCCAGGTAATCAAGAAATTTTAAGATGCTATCTAGAATATGTCCAGTTAAGTTGTTTGAAAATAAATACAAGAATTCAAGGGATTGGAGCTTTCCTATTTCCTGAGGAATGGTACTCGTGATCTAGTTGGTATTGTAGCCAAGAACTATAAGCTTCTTGAATATTGTAATGGTATTAGGTATGGGCCCTTTGAGTGTATTTGAATGAAGATCTAGATAAGAGAGATTGCTACAATTTCCTATTGCGGAAGGGATAAAACTTGAAATATTGCCACAAGTACAATTGTACTGAAGATAAGGATAATCGTCGTGAGGAATATCACAAAGGCCATGCATCGAAAGGTGAGTAAGCTCCTTAAAATTACCCAGCTTGGGTGGTACACTGTCAAAAAATTGTTTTCATAATATCAAGAAAATAAACAAATTTTAGTCTCAGGATTTGGGAGAACTAAAATCTTGGTTGATAACTTTGTATCATCATTTTTTTTCTTTTTGTATCTAGGAGGTGGAAATGGTAAACAATGTTATATTGTGTAGAACAAGTAAATCCTTTCAGCAACAATCTTTGGTAACCTAAATTTTGGGAATGTTAACGCAACTCTAGTACAAAACTACAACTCTGCTCCCAATCATGCACCATATCATTGCAATCATATTTGGCTCACCCTATGGAAAAAGAATTGAAAAAAATAAAAATGTGGCAGATCAAACTATTCCTTCTTCTGAAACTACTACAACACTTTGTCCCAACAAAATTCAAGCAACACAAAGAGTTCACTGATGGAAGTTCTAAACTTATTTGATCCCCAAAACATGTTTAATAACAAGGGAATTGCATATGAGCCGAAATTAGATTACAACCAAAAATCCCAATAAATAATCTTTAGACTTGAAAGATGAATTTTTAGCTACTTGTGCCTTTGACAAGTGGAGGTAATTATAAAAATAAGAATGACAATTCTATATAATGATGTTCTTCTAGAGCCAATATTGGGAATTGGAATGATCCATATGATATAAGAAAATAAACCCCCAAAAAGTGCTAAGCCATAACACTATTTCTCTATAGAATGCCGAAGGGAACATCTGAATAAAAACCACAATAGTTCACCTAATCATTTCTTTGTCAGATTCACCTTTCCATGTGAGAGGCCCTAAATGCGATGCAATGCAATGCACAACTGAATAACTAAAATCACCTACTATGGAGTAACTCCATTCCAAGAAAGGAAACTTGAAGAACAATTGCATACTAACCATTATGCCTTCATTTCTCTGATGTTGTATACCTTTGATGGATTATTTATTCATCGCCTACCAAGATTTTTCTCTAGAATCACTTCTTTAGTTTGGAAAACCCTCTTTGCATACTTACTCATCTAGAAAATGAAAAATTCCTAGTTTCTTTCCTTGAATCCAAAAAGCGATGATCTAAAGGTATTAATGATAAAATCCAACAAAGAGTGTCGGTCCTTCAAAGAGAAATAAATCCAAACTCTTTTTCGCTCAAAGAAGCATCACAACTCCCATCTCGTAAACCCATATAACAAGGATAGACCATTGAAAACTACACTAATTTTGGATTTGTGAAAACTCAGCCAAAATCAACACAAAGTATGCAAGAGAAAAACAATCTTCAGTCATAACCAGTTAATATTGTGACAAACATTTTAAACTTGATATTTATTGTAAGTGCACAGAAAATATTTAAAAGAATGTAATTTGCATTTTCAACTCTTTATAGTGTCATAAAGATAAAAAATTGTTTTGACTCCTAACATTTTAGGAATTGTCCAATGTCCTATTTCACTATAGATCTTATTAAAGTTTGATTTTAGTTTAACAATGTTGATTTTCTCCTTTAAACTTGTTAAAACAAAGATATATTTTTTATTTTCTAAATTGTGGTTGATCATCTCTTTATGGTATCTCCATTTTCTCTTATCCTCTAATTCTATATCAAATTACATTTTTCTCCTTAAATTTATGTGTAATAATATTTTTTAATATTATTAATGTGTTCTAAATTTATCTTTTCCTCCATACCCCAATGATTTCACACAAGACTTTCCATCCTTACGCTAGCATTGCTTAATCCACAAGGAGTTTTGGCTGGAGTTTGAAGCAACCTTAGGAAGGCTCTTCTCTTTCATGTTGTCTATTGGGTGAATGCATGAAGATGAGTAACACTTTTGGGCCAAATGTGGCAATGAAATTTCAATTTTTTACTCTTTTATTGAATTGAAGCTCTCAAAATTCATATAAGGATTGTGAATTTTGATTAAGAGTAAACAAACTATTTGTTGAGAATTATGTTGTTTTCCTAATGTTTTTTTTTTTGTAAAAAGCATTAGTGTCTTACAATTTATCAATTTTCCATTAAACAAAATTGATGTAGGAGCATAATCTCTTCAATTTGATTGTTTCATTTGACCGAGAGGGTCAAACCATTTACCAAGGGAGTTAGTTTCCTAAGATTGATTTCATTCTTTATTTTGTATAAGTCAATGCTTTTATGAGAATTATATGAATGTGAGGAATATTTTAATGAAAACTTATCCTTAAGAGATATTTCGAGAATATTGAGTGGGTTAGAGAGAATGAAGGACCATTCGATTAGTGATAGATTGAGGAGCTAAAAAGTCCTAAGTTAGAGGGTATAATTGAGGCTTTTGTGGATATAAGAGAGATTCTTGGATCTAAAACTAATTGGGTTTCAATCATGTATAAAATTATTTTATGTAAATTATGAGGGAAAGAAGAGAGTGAGTGTGCTTGAGAATAGACAAGTGAGAGGTTGTGGAAGCCTAGATCGGATTCAATGCCAAAAAGGTCAAAGAAATGAAAATCAGGCCAGAGGAGAAGACATAGAATTTACTTTTTCTTAGCAGAAGTGCATGTACAGAATTATTAAGGAATGAAATTCATTATGTTATTAATTTTCTTTGTATTATGATGACTTCAATATGTATGTATGGAAATTTTAATTGGTAATTCACTGAGAATGATTTCGACAATAGAAATCCTTAGTATCAAAATTATTAGCCAAAGCGTGATCATGGTTTAAAATCATAGAAGTATAGGAACAAAGTACATTGGAACTCTGTGTGTTGAAAGTAAATCTCGACCAGATATTCTGGAAGGAAATATCATCTATAACGAACATCAAATTTCTAGGTGAAGATTATTGATTTGGAAAATTGTTGAGATCGTCATCCTACATAGGGTTTAAAATTGCCATTGGAACAGGCAGACAAGTTGTTGAATGCAATGACCATGAAATGATAAAGTGATGAAGGCAAGTCGTCATTCATGGTGCGTTGAGAAGAGTATGAGTTTGGTTGGAAAGTGGGGTCAAATTATGAGTTGAACTTGGTGCCATGTAAGATGAAATCACCCAACACTATGAGAAGTGGAAGCACCCATCTTCAAAAAAGGAGGAATGTGGTCAATTATTTTTTCAACAAAGAAAAATTGCTTTCTATTAAGGATATGAAAATCCATATATCAGGGAGTGTAAATCTCAATCACCACAGAGAATATACATATGGTTGGGCCAACCATCATGAGTATACAGACACAAAAGCACATTCACATGCTATCAAAATATTTAGATCAACATTGACCACAACTGAAAATTAGTCTATCAAAATGCCAAAACAACCATAGAAAACAAAATTTTCTCTAGAGAGGAGAGCATCAGGAGAAGAACAGGGGTCCCCTAAAGACAATGACCCATGTTATAAAGGGATGGAACCTTCCCCTGTCAAAGATCCAGACTAGAGCTATTGGAAGATGATCTGATTCGGGATAGAACAAAAACCTGATTTAGAAAGGTGATATGCTTCACTATTTTCAATATGATAGATATGTAAGATAAGGAGATGATGAAAGTCAGCTCGCATATCCCTAAGACGTAGTTTCCAATTCTCAAGATATAGGGAGTTTAAGGGTCCCATGTAGTTAACCTAGTTAATAACAAATTTAGAATTGACGAAGACAGAGAGAGACTGGATATCGAGCCAGAGGGCACAATGGAGGACCCCCCCAAAGAGAAGGAAGTTCAACTCAACTATTAGATCCCTAGTCACAGTGCCAATAAAACCTATAAGAGAGTTCAAAGTTGATATGAATGGCCATTCCACATCCATAGGAATTAAAAGAGGATGCTCCATCAAAAAATCCCATAGGATAAGATGACCAAAGGTATTTAGGAGGGGGAGGATGAGAGTCATTGAAAGATAAGGGGACAATAAATTCAAAGCAATATGAAAGGATTCTGCAATAGGTTCTCCAAATGTTCAACAAAACATGATCAAATATGAAAGAATTTCTAGACTTCCATATGCCCCATATAATGAAAAAGCCTAGGATACAATGAGATTTATGATCCAAATATCACCGACCAAGATAAGAGATAATGTCTGGACCATCCCAAGAAACAGGGCAGGTCATCATATGGAGCACCCCATTCCATACTGAACACGAAAAGGGACAAAGGATGAAAAGGTGAAATGCATCCTCTTCGAATGAAAGGCAGTGATTGCATCGTCCCAGACCATGGAAACCCTTCTTACATAAAATTTCCCATGTCAGAATGTGATTATGAACAACAAGCCAGAAGAAGCATTCCAATTTCAGGGGAAAATTCCATTTCCAAGCCCTCAACATCCAAGAGTAAGCTAGAATCTGTCTTGTGGGAAAAGACATTAAATTATATGCTTCCTTGATAATGACCCTCCTTTGCTGGGAGCCACCAAAACAGATAAGCTTATCATCTTTTGGAAGGAGGACTATCCCAAACAATTTAAGATTAGTAATGTAGTTTTGCCATTATAGTAGCAGTACCTCCAAGAATCAAATTCAAGCCTACGATGGATGGATTAGAATTTCTGTGAGTGTCATAGAATGACTTCGTGCCAAGGTAAATCATTTATGAGCTTGAATATGCATTCCAATTTCATGAAGGGTGTCAGATTTCTTTAAGGAATTATTGGGTATGAGTTTCCAGATTGTCTATGTGTAAATACAAAGAATTGATGGGGCTTTATTTGATGGTTGAATATTGATTTCTTTATGGTGCAATATGATCTGAGATCGTTGCCACATATGTGAAGAAAATAGAACAAAGGAGAATATTGATCATTATTGATAGATGTGTTGGAATTGTTTGCAATAAATATTTGTAACTGTGTGAACGTGATCATTGTTTGGTTGACCTCTATGTGAGGATGAAGTGTAATTTAATAATCCACCTGAAAGATGAGAAATTGTGTAACAACATGGGTTGGCCATGATTGTAACCTGAGTGAATTATGTCAGTACAATGATGGTCTACATCATTTGGTATCAGAGCTCAGAATAAAATTTTACGTAGAAGAAATTAGACAGTGAGAATTTGTGAAAGAAAAAGAAAATTCATTGAGGAAGAACCAGGGCCGATAGAAAGCATTAGAGTTGTTCATGGAATTACTAAATATCATATCATGGAAGATTGCCTTACATCACTGCCATATGAGGAAGATGTGTTTCTACACAAGCTTGAATTGAATGCAACAAGTAAGGGAGAAAATACAATTGGAAACTTGCGTTGAAAGGGAAGCATGGAAGAAGAGAAAGCTTGAGGATTCACTACGAGGAAGGAGTAGAGAAGTAGTTTGAAGATCAACTATTGGAAATAGGAACCAGTTTGATTGAAGATCAAACCCGTTGAAGAAACATAGAGGTAGACTTGAACCAAAGGAGAAATCGAGTCTATTGGAGAAGAAACAACAGGTTAATGCATTTTTTCTTTGAAGAATTGTACATGTAGAAGAATATTGTTTGAAAAGTTTGGAAGTAAGTAGGAATTTATTTTCCTATGAAAATTGGAGCAGATTGTATTATATTTGTGGAGGATTGTATGTATTTGCAAAACAAATTCCAACAGTAGTGGAAAAAAAGAATGATTAATATTATGTTTGTACTAGCCATAAGTGAGGCGATAGTTGTGATGGCAAGGAGGAAGAAATCATCAAAGGGAACAAAAGTTAGAAATTTGTGATTGCAAGATGAAGAAAATGTTATAAGGAAGAGGTGTTATCATTCTAATAGGATTAAGATACTGTAAGGAATTGTGAAGAAGAACCCAATAGTAGAATTCGATGATCCAAAAAGAGAAGGAAATGAAGATAGTGGAAGGATAAGTGAGAAAAATATGGCAATAGTTAGGCAGATTTTGAAATTCGAGAAGAAGGTACACTCCAGAAAGAGAGTGGAAGGGTTTTTTTGTAAAGGACTAAGGAGGTGGACAACTTCCAACATCAGCGGTTGGGTAGAAGTTTCTAAGAGAGGGGCAGTTCCACAGAGAGTGCAGGGAGAACTATAAAAAAAAGTTCAAGAGAAGGAACAAGGAACACCAGGAGCATAAGCTCAGAGGAAGCTTGGGTAGGTGTTTCTAGAAGCCAAAAACTTGCTATAATATAGAGAATAAGCTTAGTTGTAGCTCATAGGTGAACGAAAAAGACTTCACAAAAATGAGAAGAGAAAAAGGTGAAGATGAATACAAATAGTCATGAGAAGGGTTCAACAAAAGTTCACAAGAAAAGAGGAAGAGATGCCAAAGAAGTTGGCATGAAGATGAGTCATGAAGAGAGAGAGGCATAAATGACACAATTGAAAGATGAACTCAACAAGGTGAGAGAGCAGTTGCAAAGGCAAACAAAGTAGCTACATGAATCATTAATGCAAGAGTTGAAGAGTGGAGTGTATGTAGGGAAAATGATTCACTGGTGAATGAAGAGACCACATGAAAGAAACGAGAAGAGGTAGATGATAGGTATGATCCATAATTGGTTGAGGATGCTTAGAAAGACTGAGTCTGAACCAGAGACAAAAGCAAATATGGAGTGCATTTGTGCACCAAAAGAGGGACCCATCCTTGGGGAGGATGGTAGTAATGAAGTATAAGATGAAGAAAAGTCATTGAGGACTGTTATGCAAGATGAAAAGAGGCCAAAACAATCTAAGGATGATGAATGTATGGATGTAGACACTAAGAATCAAATTTAATAAGAATTGATGGACAACTTGGAGGAGTCAATGTTGCATGAGGAAAGAATGTTGGCAGCCACAAAAGAGACCTCAAGGTATCATGTTTTTTAAACTAACGAGTGTTTTATTTTTGTAGGTGATGCATATTTGCAAGAACCAAAGTATTGGTTGGAAAACAAAGAAGCACAAGAACTATTGGAGAAACCCATGCAAGTTGGAAAAGGCGTGGACATGAAATTTGTTGTAGTAGAATTAAAGTTTTTATAGGATTTCTTGGACAATCCAAAGACCAGTTATGAAGAAAATGAAATGATGGTGGCTTGTAGCAATTTTGTAGAGGATAATGATGAGGTTTCAATGGAGAAAATGCAACAAAAAAGGGGCAGTCGTGATGATGCATTCCAGCTGCAAATGCAGACCAAGAGGGAAGCCATTCTAGACAATTAGCATCTTGATGATTTAGCAGTGGGCAGCAGTATGTTCCAAAAAGGAATGAATGGTTCTTGATAAACAGAATACAAGTTAGACTAAGATATTGAGAATGTTAGAAATTTCATGATGAAAGTGTCTCAAAAGAGACATCTTGCAGGAAGGAAGGAAGATGGAAAAGGCTTGTTGATAGGGATAGAGCGAGTATACATTAGCAAGGAGAAGGAAGAGTTGCAACATAAGGTCTGGAAGCTAGGAAGAATGAAGAAGAAGATAATGGATCAACAACGACATAATGAGGAACGCGATCAATTACAAAATAAGATTTGGGACCCAGGCATACTTTCTTCAACAACTCGTGGTTAGTAGACCATGAAACCTTTCAACTTGGGGAGTTTGATGCAGGAGAATAAGCTCTTCATTTTTACAGTATCATTTGACCGAGAGGGTTAAACCATTTACCAACGGGGTTGGTTCCCTAAGACTGATTTCATTCTTTATTTTTTATAAACCTATGTTTTTATGTGAATTTTATGAATGTGAGGAAAATTGTAATGAAATATTCTCCTTAAGAGAAATTTCGAGAATATTGAGTGGGTTAGAGAGAATGAAGGATCGTTAGATTAGTGATAGATTGAGGAGCTAAAAATTCCTAAGATAGAGGGTCTAGTTGAGGTTTTTCTGGATCTAAGAGAGATTCTTGGATCTGAAACTAATTTGGTTTCAATCCTCCATATATAAAATTACTTTATGTAAATTATGAGGGAGAGAATAGAGTGAGTATGCTAGAGAATAAAAAAGCGAGAGTATGCGGAAGCCCATATCGGTTTTAATTCCAAGAAGGTCAAAGAAATGAAAATCGGGTGACAAGAGAAGACAAAGAATTCTCTTAGTATAAATGTATGTAAAGGAATGAAATTCATAATTAATAATGATGACTTCAATATGTACATATGGAAATTTTAATTGGTAATTCTCTAAGAATGAATTTTGCAATAGAAATCCTTAGTGTTGAAATTATTAGCCAAAGCGTGATCATGGTTTGAAATCTTAGAGGTACAAGAACAAATTTCATTGGAACTCTATATGTTGGAGGAGAACATCAGCTATAGGTTATGGAAGGAAAGACTATCATCTAATAATAATGAACATCAAATTTGAAGATTATTGATTTGGAAAAAAATTTAGATTGCCAACCTGCATAGGGTTTAAAATCACCATTGGAATGAGCAGACAACTTGTTGAATGCACTGACCATGAAATGATCCAATGATGAAGGCAAGTCCCCATTGATGGTGCATTGACAAGAGTATGAGTCTGGATGGAAAGTGGGGTCAAATTCTGAGTTGAACTTGGTGCCATTATAAGATGAAATTGCCTAGCATTGGGAGAAGTGGAAACACTTATCTTCAAAAATGGAGGAACATGGTCAATTTATGGATGATCAACAATGGGAAATAGTGCCAATTTTGTACAACATCATTTACTTGTAGGAATGAGAACGTATTAATTGATGGCATTGGGTGCACAAAAACTAACTGATCTAGATTGTTGGCAAGCTACAAAAAAAGGAATTGTTACCTTCAAGAATCAAATTCAAGCCTAAGTTGGACATATTAGAATTTGTATGAGTGCCAAACAATGACTTCGTGCCCAGGTAAATAATTTATGAGCTTGAATATGCATTCCAATTTCATAAGGTTTGTCAAATTTCTCTAAAGAATTGGTGGGGTTTCAAGACTATGTATGTGTAAATATAGAGAATTGATGGGGCTTTATTTGTTAGCTTAATGTTTATTGATTTATGGTGCAACATGATCTAAGACCGTTGCCACATATGCAAAGAAAAGTAGATAAAGGAGAATATTGATCATTAGTGATAGTTGTGTTGAAATTGTTTCCAATAAATATTTGTAACTATGTGAACGTGATCAAAGTTTGGTTGACCTATGCATGAGGATGAAGTGTAATTTAATAATCCACATAAAATATGAGAAATTGTGTAACAACGTGGGTTTTCCATGATTGGAACCTGAGTGAATTATGTCAGTTGACATATACAAAAACAACAAGATTTATATTTATTGAAGAAAAAAAAATGTATATTTTATTTAGGCGTGTGATCCTTTGAACCTTAGTCTGTTATAAATACATTAATTGAATTAGTGATAGGAGTTTAAAGGATTTATTTCTTATTCATATCAGGCATATAACTATTTTTATCTACCTATAACTGAACCCACATTTTAGTGGAACTATTTGACCTCTAAGGTTGATATCATAGATAATTTTTCAACCTCTTATCACAACTTTGAATGTGTTGAGGGCTACTGATATTTGGTAATTATCCACATACCTTTGTAATATCCCTCAATTGAATGCATTGATGGATATTGCATATCTACTAGCCATAGCCACTTGAAGGGCCTAACCTTGGTCACTATGATAGGAATTCTTCTCAATGTTTTCTCCTCATGTAATAACTCCACTACCATAACTTCTTCTCATTGTTTTCTCCTCATACAGTAGCTCATTCTTTAAATTTATAATTATTGGGTCATCTCACAAACCCCATGCTCATGCTTTGCTAAATTTTACAAGCCTAAGAGATGAACTAAATTAATTTTGTCAGTTGGCAAACCTTGGTATTACACCAAGAGTGTTGCAATTTCCAAAGGCTCTTCAACTTTACTTGTCAACCTAGGGTTTGTACAAACTTCAAGGTGACATTGCTATATACACTATAGATGAATTATACTCATGCCACCCTCAACCAGGTCACTTGATCATTAGGGCTCCAAGACCATTCCTCTACTAAACTTAAAGGAGATTAACAACTGAAAGCATAATTTAAAAGCTATCCCTAGTGCAGAGAAAGTAAATGTTTTTCAACTCTAACTTGTAAATGTTGTCAACTTGTAAACGTTATTGATTCCATTCATGAAAAGCACAAGAATTATGCTAATTGTAGAAAGGAAAATACTCTAATTTGAAATCAATCATCTAGCTATCAGGTTTTCTTGAAAACAGAAGATCATACTACAAATTCATAACGCAATAATGCATGCATTGTTTATCTAGTCAAACTTGCAGATTAGGTAAGGTCCTAATTTCCAACTTTAGAATGAAAGAACTAATGCTATTCAATCTTCCAAGGAAGAAAAAGGAATGAAGGGAATGGCCTAGTTGGTACTTATGGTCATGGAATCCAAGATGAGGGGTCAACCTACTCCTAAACTAAGTTATTCTATCATTGTAGGTCAAACCAAGCTGCTATAGATGTGTTGTAGGATGTTGCTATAGGATCCCTGTAGTGCTACAAGAAGTCCTGAAATGCTACAGGAAGTTGGCCGACAGGGTTTGGAGGCTAAGGATGATGGGATGAAGTGATGGCAAGTTGAATGCAAGTTGGGAGGAATGTAGGGAATGTGATTAACACCCCTAACCAAGCCCAACACTTCAGGAAGGTTGGATTTGGGCTAATAGAATTTCTCATGGTGACAAAAAAAAAGATCAAGAACATGGGTTGGCATGCATCAAAATAGGGTGGAGAAGTCCTAGATGGAGTTTTTGGAAGGATTCCTTGCCTCTAGATCCAACAACCCTACAACATCACATGCAGTTGTTCCTCTTTTTATTTGCAAAATACTACATTTAAGGGTGGAAAAGATGAATTGGATTTATAAACTATCTAACAAATGCTAAGAACTTGATATATGTAATGAAATACCTTCTAAGCTACAACAATCATATGTGAAGCAAGATACCAAATGTAAACCTTTCGAAGAAATCATAAACAGGAAATCACACACTTTTTTTGGGTTGTGATGGTGGGGTCCTCTAATCACACTCCCATGAGAGAGATGAGATAGGGATCACAGTCAAGAATTTTAAGGATAATCCTCCATTGAACTACATCAACTAATCAACATTCTAAGCTAAAAGAAATATGAATAAACTCTATTGAACTGCAACAATTAATCAACATTCTAAGCTAAAAGAAATATGAATAAACTCTACCAAACTGCAACAACTAATCAACATTCTAGGCTAAGAGAAATATAAGTATACAAGAGGGACCTAGGCTACTAGGGTTGGGCCCAAACCCAAGAGCTTCGTCCCTCCGAACTAACTCAGTGATCGATCAAGATAAAACTTCTTATTATCATTCCAAAAATGTCAAATACAGCATCAACTGACTGATAACTCTCTATTAATTCCACAAACATTTTGGAACTAATTTAACTGGACTTAACTCAGTAAACTAAGTTAACTAATTACAACTCAAATATAACTCAACCTTATCTCCTTTATTTAAGGAATAACTCAATCTTATCGCCTTAATCAAAGGGATAACTCTTGCATGACTTCAGAAAGACTTCTAACTTGAATTTCTCCAACTAGTTAATTCAAGATGAATTAATTAATCTTTTCCAAGTAGCTATTAAGACTAAATTCAAAATGCACAATTTAATTCAAGGACAAATTAAATTGGAATATTCCGGATTCTATTTTTATCATTTCTTGTTGCTATTTTCAACAAAGGATGGAGGCTTCTATCCTAAGGAGGGCACACCATTTGCAGAACCTTGAGATGTCAAAGAGGCCACCAGGGCCATGAAAGACATGGACATAGATGACTGAGTTGCTCAGAGGATGAGAAACAATTTCAATATGGGGTGATGATGAGGCTCATCAATAGGTATATCATAAGGGTCACAATTCCATCCTACAACTTATTAAATTATCTTTTTCTCACATTTATCTACATATTTTGTTATATTATGCTTAGTGTGAGGAGTAAAAGATGTGTTGTTATGTCATGTGGCCTAATGCATGTTAAATGCAGGAATTGAAGCAATTGTGAGATAATTTGAGTGCAAGAGCTTGAAGTAAACAACAAAGAGATATTCTAGGAGGTTTTCCACCTCCTTAACTCCTCAAATCAGCAAAAGATCACCACTTTATCTTTCATCAACTCAAGGTAATTGGCATCCAAGTAGGCCGAGATCATTGCCAGCCAAGCCAGTGTTGTTCAAGGGAGATCTAGATCCACCTATTCTCGAGTTAGGGAGACAAACATCCTATTTTCTAGGGATTTGTTGGTAGGTACCCTTTTGTATAAATAAACATGCTAAGGAACTCATTAGGATTTGAATTTTTATTATAGCTAAGAGGCCATTGAGCTAAAGCACTTGTGACTATTATTTTGATGATGTATTTGACACTTTTTGAATGATAATGAGAAGTTGTATTTTGATCCACCACTGAGTTGATGAGATAGAGTGGGGGATCTTCAAATGATTGGAGGAGTTAAGGAGGTGGAACACATCCTAGAACCTCTCTTGCATGTCTACTCCAAGTTCCTGCACTCAAATAACCTCAAAATTGCTCCAATTCCTGCATTTAACACACATTAGGCCACAAGAAATAGAAACACATGTTTTACTCTCACACTAAGCATAATATAACTAAATTTGTAGACAAATGTGAGAAAAAGATATTTTAATAAGATGGAGGATGGAACTGTGACCCATATAATATACCTATTGATGAGCCTCATCATCACCCCCTTACTGAAATTGTTTCTCATCCTCTAAGCAACCTAGTCATTTGTGTCCATGTCCTTCATGGCCATAGTGGCCTCTCTGACATCCCAAGTTTCTATAGACTGTGTGCCTTCATGAGGATAGAAGCCTACATTTTTCTCTCTATCTTCCTACTACTTCCTTTCCTCTTCTTCATTCTTTCCTTCCTGTAAACCCAACAACAAAGGTGGACTGATCTTAAGTCCAATCCAGTTGATCTTCAATATTTGCATGCCCCTTTTGTACATATGTGATCTATCTAATGCATTCCTCAACCTTTTCGGAGAGTGTACTCCTTGATCTGGAGACTATGTGGTACGATATTCCATTTTCTCTAACATGCTTGTTGGCTCTTTGTCCCTAACAACGTGAGAGTTCCTAAAAGTGGGAGATTTCCTGAGCTTCGCTGGAAAGGTATTTAGGTGCTAGATTAGCATCATTGAAAATGATGCTGTGAGTGTTAATTACAATCATGGAAATTATCTGCTTTTCCATAATGTAGAGGGGTTCTTTTTCTTCTTTTTCCAATACTTTCCTCACTTCCTTAGCTCTGGCCTTCTCATGTGTCATCCAAGATGTAAGGGCCATCATCTGTAAGTCTCCCAATTTGGCATTGGGATCCCAAAAATTCATATTACTTAAGGTGAGGCTATGTAGGTATAATTTAGCTAATTTGGATTTGTCTTCAATGCTGCTCTTGTCACCCAACTCAATGAACTGCTTATAGTCCTGGAATGACATGGGCCCATGTTGCGCTAATGTCTTGATCTGGAACTGCATGCATTTGTCTTTGAGGAAAAGTGCATAAGATTTGGATGACAATTTACATTGTAGTGCCTCCATGGAGAGGCTTGTGGTTGTGGTCAATTGGGTTTCCTTCTCTTGCAATTTCTTCCTCAACCATCTATTTTCTACCTGCAGTTGTGTTCTCATTATGTACTCTCTATCCCTTAACTCACTCAACTCCTTCCCATTTCTAGGAGATTTTCTTCCATAAGGCCTACATCTTCCACATTCTTGGATTTGGCAATATGCATCCATCTATGTGTCCTTCCTATTTCTACTTCAAGTTCAAATAAGAGAGGGACTGCAAATTTCTGTGGGATCACTTTGCCTCCTTTAATGAAATTGTAATAAGAGCTCAAATTGGGTTGTGGACTATGATCTTGTAGCTCTGGAAAATCATTTTCAAATGTTCTTGGAGAATCTGCCCCCCCTTGTAACTGTTGTGTTACCTCTTTCCCATCTTTTCCCCCTTCTTCTCTTTATGTAACATTTTCTGCTCTTCCTGTAACACTTTCTGTGTTTCTTGTAGCAAGCTCTGTTTTTCTTGTAGATTCCCTTTTCCTTTTTGTTAGAGTGTGGTAGGTGCCTTGGGTATCTTAGAGGAGGTTTATATAGTAACATGCCTTCTTACATAGGTTATGGGAGCCTTTGAGATGGCTTCAGGAGATGTGACTTCCTCAACTTTCTTTTTAATGGGTTCCAACTCCTCTCTTTTAATTGCTGATTCTTTAATTGTAACAGGGGTATTTGTGGGAGTTTGAGGCTTCCCCTATTTAATCCTTGTGCTTTTCCTTGTTTTGAAGTACATGGTAGTTTGCATTTGCCTTTTCTTCTTAGGTTTGATTGGTGTGCTCAAGGCAGCTAGGGAAGTAATTGCCTCCTTTTCAGTGGGTCCAGGAGAAAAACTTTTCTGCTCTGGGGATACATCTTCTTCTCTAGGTGTAGTGGTTTTCTTAGGGCTTGGTTATTCCTGATGTTCCTCCTCTTCTTCTTCATTTTTCCCTTTCTCAACTTCTTCCTTTTTCTCTGGTTCCTCTATTTTATCTGCCTCCTCTTCCTCTTCTGCTTCTGCCTCTTCTTCCTCTTT
>Ga0139314_100104_pt1 | contig 16274 bp, 10 predicted proteins | sample In2P11_FD_99376 | JGI IMG/M metagenome (GOLD analysis project Ga0139314, IMG submission 99376)
TTCTTTTTGGTTTGGGTGCACTTAGACTTGTAGACCCAGGATTTCCAGATAAAGGACACCTCTGTCCATGAGTCTCCTCTCAAACCATAGTGTTGATACAGAGCCCAATACCTAGGACACTGGATATCATTGCTACAATGTATTGGCCAAATGGGGAAATATGGTATACACTTATGGAGGAGGTTCTTTGGGGTATATTTTTCTTCTACAATGAAGGTTTGGATTATTTGGGCCAATATTGTAGGGTTGAGCTTGGGAAATAAGTCCAACAAGTCTCCAATGGAGAGAAGAGTCAAGTTTTGCCTTGGTTGAAGTTGCAACATCTCATTTATTGATTCAGTAGTGATGGTGAAAAGTATAGTCTAGTTAGGGGACATCACTTCTCTTTGACTGGGGATATAGTTTACATGGCAGTAATGGACAATTTCTGGGAAAATGTGAACTTTAAGGAATTGGTACTTGGGCAAATTGGACTCCCAAAAACCAATTTTATTAGCATGGTCTAGGTATTGGGCTCTGTATCAACACTATGGTTTGAGAGGAGACTCATGGACAGAGGTGTCCTTTATCTGGAAATCCTTGTCAGCTAGGGGGAGATGGTCTAAGTCTAGATGAGGAGTGGAAATAGGTCTCACATCCATGGAAATTGGGGCAGCCACTCAGTTCTTGTGGATTTGAGAATGGGAGAGGTGATTTTCAGTTTTTTAGGGCAATGGTGGTTCAGTACAGAGTAAGCTTAAGTCATTGGAGTTTCCTTAATTAAATTTTCACTCTAACTAATAAAACTCAGCAACTGGTTTTGAAATTGAGAGGTTTTCCAGTGACTATGGCTTAAATACATAGAATTAAGGAAAACTAGCTCTGAACAGGTTGGCTGGCAACTGCGAACAGTCGAAAAGACTCTATGTAGGTTGGAAGGTGAACTAGGTGATCTGTGACGTCTTTAGGGTGCAATTGGACGTAGGTTGACAACTTCGACATTCGCAAGTACATGCATGAAGTCTTTCAGTGAAAAAAATGATAAAAACAAATGATTTGGGGCTTTTTTGGCTTTATGCATGAAAGTTAATTTTGGTGGGTACAAGTGAACAGTGGTTGTTTGTCATCTAGCGGGGTGAATAGTAGCTATTTTGGCATGTAGCAGGTGGGCAGTAAGTGGTTTCCATAGCATTGCTTTTGGGTGTTCAGTGGTATTGGGGTGGAGGCCAACCGATTCCATACGTTGAACGACGCGTAGCATCGGGGCCCAGTGGAAAACAAATCTTTTCGGGCGAGTATTGTTCAGACATCGGGGCCATACGAAATGGACGAGGGCCGTCAGACGTGGAGGGGAGCGATTGTGTAGTGATCGAGCAGTGGAATTGCATGGAGGGTAGTGGGGGGCCCGGCGGGTGATTAAGTGAGGCAATTTTTTGTTAATGAGGGATTAAGGTAGGGTTAAGGAGTTAGGGTCATTAGCAGAGGGTTTAATTGGTCTTTTAACTAACTTAATCACAGATCGATTAGTTAGTGGGTTTTTTGGGGTTTAGGTAGAAAATCATAGTTTATATAATTAAACTAAGGTATAGGGCCAGTTAATATTGTGGGAGTTAAATATATACAGGAAAAGGGTTTTTGTTTGGGATTTAAGAAATAAATTAGTAATTAATAAAATGAGTGGAAGAGGAACAATAGCTTAAGTATATGATATTTCATGTTTTAATGCTTTTTCGATAATAACATAAAAAACTTAGGATATAGTGTTTTCGTGGGTTTTTAATATGAAAATGATTTATGTGACAGAATAAATACTTTTCCTAGGTAAAAGTAATTTAACGTTAGGATAAGAGTATTATTAGGGAAAATGAATGAACCGTAGGGGTAGATGAATTTTTATAAGGGGGTTTTAGTACTTATTGCCTATAATTCATGAGCCGAGGATCAGGTCCCTCCAAAAGTCAAAGAAATTCTCTGAGCCTCATTGACATAGGGTTTTTAAGTACTTCAAACTTTATTGTGGGAAATTAGTTAAATAAAAGGTGAAATGAATGACGGAAGTTAATTAATTGACTTTGATATCCATCTGCATGCTTGAGTGCCCATTCACATTTGGAAATTTTATGAAGAGAATAATAAATATGCTTTTGTCTAATCAATCATCATATGTCTACAACCTTTTTTCTATTTACTCACCTACTTATCCTACCATTTTTACTTCTCTTTTTTAGGGTGCATTTGAGCTAGAAAACCCTTATCAAACATTTTTCTTTCTCTTAAATTACAATAGTAAACTAACGAAATCTAACCTTATTACATCCAAGGGCTCAGATTAAACAGTTGAGATCCTTTTATTTACTCTACCTATCTAATTATCTGCCAAGGTTACACAGTTTGGTCAGATTTTTATTCTCTATCTATAGACATGAAACTGAAAACATGAAATAGCCAAGTTTGAACATTTTGAATATAATGGAATGTCGCAAAGATTACAAACTGCACATAATAACTTATTATGCACAATAGGTAATCAGTAGTGGCATTTTAGCTTGCTCACATTCATGGTCTTTTTTATTTTCTTGGGGTTCATATTTTTCATCTTTTTTGACCTTTTTGTTCTTTTTGTCCTTTAATTATTCTTTTAGGACATACCCTCTTTACATTTTTTAAATTTTTGAATATGGAAAACATTTGCAGAAAGAAAAGGTATGTACATACTACAAGTTTAATCTTAGTCATTCAAAAATTATGACTCCTATTGGTATAGGAAACTAACAGTTGCCATTGCTTTTTAGGTCCTATAAAGTACAATTGCTCCATCTCTTCACATGTCCCTTGAAAAACTGCTTTTAGTCCTAGCAAGGATGGGCATGAACTTGTCACATGATTCAACACATAGATTGCACACTCCTCCACAGAGTTCAATGGACATTCCCTCTGTGGGTGTTTCTTTCTGCATGTTGGGCAAAATACAACCATGGTTCTTTCAAATTCTAGTTGTTTTTGTTTTACCTGCAGCATGTCTGTCTATTCAGACAAGGTACTTAGTATATCAGTCCTTAGGTTTTCCAAAAGATTCCCGATTTCTACTTTTGTAACACCTCCACCAGATACTTTTGTTGATTGTATCCCTTGTTTATTCCTTGCAACTCCCCTTGAGCATTGGATGCACAACTTGCATATGGTGTGAAAGTTCTCTTTTGATATATCTCCCTTCCCTACTATATTTAACAATTCTAAAGAGTCTTCTCATAAGGCCTAGAGACATATAATTTTCAAAATTTCCTTATCCAAGTCAAGTGACCTGATCTCTACAATGTGTATTTAAAGTGTTCCACACAGTGTTCCATATTTTCATCCTCTTTCTGTGTAAATTTGAAAAGCTCTTCTTCAATATCCCATGATTTATAGTAGTCCTGGTACTTCTCCAAGAAAGTTGTTCGTATCTCCTCCCATGCGGTGATAGACCTTTCCCCAAGATCCATAAACCATCGTAGGGCTATCCCTTTTAGCATAGTAGGGAAGATTTTTAATTTCTAAGCATCCATTATGTAATCATACCCTCGACACACAATGTAAAATTCAAATAAAAACATGTCAGTGTCTTCTGAGGTGAGCCCATGGAAACTGGGTAAAGTTGTTAAATGAATGGGCCTTGTTGGTGTGCCAGTCCCTAAATCCTTAATTGGGAAGTCAATAGTAGAGGTTGTAGGTGCCATGAATGTCCTCCAATACTCATTGGGAATTTCAACAGGCTCCGCTAGAAGGGCTTTTCTCACAGGGGCTCGAGTTACCTTAACAGCGCTCCCTCTATCCTTTGGTGATAGAAGTGCCTCTACAATTTCTTCCTCCCTATCATTGTGGCTTGACCCTTTGGATCTCCTCTCTGCAACTTCTTCTTCCCTACTGGGATGAACTGTTCCCTCAGATGCTTTACTTGCAACATCTTCTTCCTCTGTTATGAGCAACAATATCCCTTTGTCAAGTGTATTGTTGCTTTTCTCTCCGGCTGTTGGTGTTATCACTCAGGTTGTCCTTATGCTCAGCTTAATAAGGATACGGCCAAGGTAACCACAGACCAACTTTAGACTGCAAATTCTAGCCTACCTACAGTCATAGAGGGCTCTCTCTTTCTGATTTAACTTTGTTGAAAATGATTTTAGGCTAGCTATTGAGGTTAGGGGGGTTTTGTTTTGATTTTGGTGGGAAGATTGATATTTCCAGGTAGAGAGGCGAAACATAGACTTGTAAGTTTCAAACCATTGGGCATGGAGTCGAGGAGGAGGACTAGTGGTGCGTTTTCTTGGTTACAAGAGAGAGATATGGAGCAAGATAGTTGCACATGAAACAATATTTTAGGCTTAAAGGAAGGAATGAATGCTAAGGAATGAAAGGCAATTAAGAATATCTCATTCATCTTAACAGAGGAGAAGGGAATGAGCCCTATCTAGGGGCAGCAAAGAATCCCTAGATAAATGGAAAACACAGGTGAATTAGGGTAAATATGAGCCAGAAGGAATTCATATTCATTACCAATTCATTTAGTTGAAAACATAAATAAACAGCAGAAATTGAGCTTAGAGTGTAGTCAAACAAATTCTAAACTAATCTTTCTTTCTGCTATTTAGATGGCGATATATGAACAGATAACAATGTAAACAGAGGTAAGAGGCACTTATTGATTCATTTTGCAGCACATGAATTCCACATTCAGTCTCCAGAAACCATTAACAACACAACAGATAGTCGTCCTTCAGACTTTCTGCAATCTTTGATTATAGAAAATAAGTCAGGTATACAATGCGAGTCTCTAGTTAAAGTTCTCAACCCTCCAACCCTTAGAACAATACAGAGGGCGGTATATATAGGGAAAACTTCTCCAAAATTTGTGTATTAGAGTTTGACCTAATAGGTCTGAAAGAAAATGAGTACTTTAACCTAATCCTATCCATAAATAAATGCAAGAAAATATTTTGGGCTGCACTGAGGGCAGCCATATCAAAACTGAGTAAATGTGTTGTCCTCGGTGGCTTAGTGCAGTGATTTTGAAATAAATGTGCATGGGTCTTCACTCATTGGTGTTTGGCGGCATTAAAGGCATTAATTGTGATTTGAGAGCTGGGATGGGCTCATACTGCTTGATTTGACTTTGCTGGGTGGCTCATATTGCTTGATTTAACTTTGCTGGGTGCCATTCAATGTTAACCTGCTTTGGGAATTGAAGGATTTCATTTCAAAATGTTCAATTGATACTCTTTGCCACTTCCTTGATGTGCTGTGGTGCTGAAATTGTCGAATCAAAATTTAATGGCCACTGTTCGGCCTTCTGTCTCCTTTAGAACTGTCTTCGCTCCTTTCTGAATTCTTCGCGAAGAAAAACGGGTCATTCTGTGCCTTTCAGGCTTGCTGGGGGCTGCGCGATGAGGGGCTTTCCATTTTGGCTCATTTCCTGTAGCCATGCGCGAACTGCCTCAGAATTTGGATCCAGGCTTTCTAAGCACGATTTTCGCTTTTCGCGCCAAAAGTGATGATGACGTCAGCATGACGCTAGCATGGTGGGACCCAGTACGGCGGATGACATGGCAGGATCACATCAGCAGGGTGACATCAGCATGCACGGAGGTGATGTGGCGATACGGCATGTCTGATGATGTGGTAGTACGGTGGCAGCTACGTGGCAAGGGTGACTTGGCCGGAGGCCGACGCAGGTAGGTGACGCATTAATGGTGACATGGCGTTGACGTAGGAGGGAAAAAGGTGGTAAGTGGTTTCGGGCGCACCGCCTTTATACTGGAGTGGCTCCGGGGGAGGGGGCTCCGCCACAGCCCGGAGGGTGACGCATGGCGGGAGTACGGCGGGAATACCGCCCAACTCCCAGACGCTAACCTTCAGGCGGCTTGGGAGATGGGAAGGCCCACCCACCGTAGATCGTGGGCGCTTCAGATCGGACGACTGGCGGTAAAGACGAGGCGGCAGATGAATAAAGACGGGGCGTGGAATATTCAAATCTTAATACAGCGCGGCGGAGGGGGGGGAAAACTTTGGTTTTGAGGGTTTTATGGGTTTATACAGGTGGGGGAAAAGGAAACTTAATGTTTAATAAAACTTTAAACACTATTTTTGTACAAATGACTGCGAAGGGGTAAAATTACAGGGTTTTGAGGATGGAGAGGAGGGTAGAGGCTATTGGTTTAACCAGAGGTTTAGGCCAATCCCAATTTCATGACACGGATGGGTTCAAGATAGTCCCAGGTGGACTACTGTGTCCCAGAACTGATGAATACATAGCTATAGTGCTATAAGGTGAGATATGTATATAGGGGAGTTACTTCACATAGATTTAGTAGGGGAAGGGGAAATAGATAGGGAGCTATACAATATAGTCAATGGTTAATATGACAAGTGATAAGAAAGAGCTAAGTATGTAAGTCTTAGGCTATTTTGGGGGAAAGTGCCTCATAGAGGAGAAATGGACAATCCTTGAGTGAAGAAGATCTTCACCAAGACAAATAATATGGAGCATGATGAAACTAAGAGGCTCAAGCAGATCTTGGCCTCTTCAGGGAAGTTAGCAAGTGATTTGGTGAATAAGAAGAAGGGGGAGTTAGTAATGTCCAGCTTGAGCTCTTCCAGATGAAAGACTGCATCATGACTGTGATTTGAAAATATATGACACTTTGAAACACAAAATTGATCATAAATCATCATTCTGCAACCCAAAAAACTACCTACCCAACCTACCTTTCTAGCATTTTTTCTTCTTTTTGGTTTGGGTGCACTTAGACTTGTAGACCCAGGTTTACAAATTTTCTTTTTTCTGTCCTCCTATCTAAGTCTACGCTTATCTCTGCCAAGGGCCCAGATTAAGCAGTTGGGCTCCTTTGATTCTCTACCTATCTACAAATCTGCCAAGATTAAGCTGTTTGGACAGATGTCATTCTCTATATTCTAAGACGAGAAATTGAAACCTGGGGAGGCCAAGATTAAACTATTTGGCCTACCCTTAACAGAAAATTTTCAAGAAATGAAATGATTTATCAAAATTGGAATATAATAGTGGCATTTGGACTAGCACACTTTCATGGTATCTTCTTTAGCTTCTTCTGGAAATATGGAACACTGCAGCATGCAAAGTATGACATATTTGGCATGTAAAAATGTCAATCATGAAAGATGAACACCTGTTGCAACAGGAGGCTAACAATGGCTCCACTTGGGGATGGCTTTTCCTTGTGAAAATCCAAGAACAACAGGTCAGACTACCTTGATCTTCAATTATTTGCTGTAGACTGGAAACTTCTTTGTAGTGGCTGTCAAAAAATATAAAACTTTGAAATATGAACAATTCTCTCCTCAACTGAGCTGCAGTGAACTGTGTAGCAACGCCTGCTTTCTTCTGCGTGCTTGATAATTATGTATAATGCTGCTGGGGCATATCCTTTCAGAACAATCTCAGAACATGGATCAAAACTGATGTGTTTACCTTGTTTTTGCTTTGTTGAGATTAGTGTAGAGACAGAGCTTTACAACTGGAATACTTGCATTGGCTGTGCTTTAGAAAATTTCTGCTGCTCCTTTAACCAATGGTCTGCTTATATAAAAATGAACGCAAAGTGCTGATATATACAAGTATTATTGTACAACAGATATATTCAGAAGTGCATTGTATCCCTTAAAAGGGATCATGGTAATGTTTCAGCATACAACCATTCAGAGGGCCTCCTTCAGCAGTGCTGCCCTCTATAGATTTGAGAAAATATGTGTTATTTCCTTAAACAACAGAAATAACAAATGGCCCTTTCCATAAAAAATCAAACTTTGCATGTTTTCCCTTGTCTTCTCTTCTTGAGTCCCATCTTAGAACTTTGTCACCAATGTAGAAATCCTCCTCCTTGGCCCTCTTATCAAACATCTTTTTGAGCTTCTCTTGCAGAATTTGAGCTCTATCATAAACTTGCTCTCTGGTTTGTTGAAGATGAATGGTCTGGTTAATTCTTCTTTGTGTATCATTTGGTTCAGCCTGAATTTCTTGTAACAGTCTGATAGTAGGGATGCCCAAGGATGAAGGAAATCTAGCCTCCATGCCATATACCAGCTCATAAGGGCTCATCCCAATGGATCTCTTTGTTGAAAGTCTGTCTGCCCATAGGGAATTTCCCAGCTTTTTGTGCCAGTTCTTCTTGTTTTCTTCCAGCATTTTCTTTATGATGTTGATGAGGCTTTTGTTACATGACTTGGCCAAGCCATTACCTTGAGGGTAATAGGATGTAGAGTGGCCCAAGGTAATATGAAATTGGTGGCAAAAATTGATCATCTTTTTGGATTTGAAGGCAGCAGCATTGTCATTGATGATCTTCTTAGGGCAGCCAAATCTAGAGAGGATATTGCACTCAAGGAATTGGATAATGATGGTATCATTAGCTTGCCTACATGGGATGGCTTCAACCCACTTGGTGAAATAGTTAGTGGCTGTTAGAATGCACTTGTGCTGGCCTGAGGAAGAGGGATGGATTTCTCCAATGAAGTCAAGACCCCATTGTTGAAAAGGTTTTTCGGTTGAGATGGGTTTAAGTGGCAGGGGCAACAACTTTCTTTTGCCCTCAAAAATTTGACATTTATGACATGACATGGCAAACTTCTTTACATCTGCAAAAAGAGAGGGCCAATAGAAACCAGCCCTTAAAATTTTGTCAGCAGTGGACTTCCAATATAGATGTCATCCACAGTCACCTGCATGGAATTCTTTCATGACATTGTTAGTTTCATTCGTGGTTAAACAATTTAGCAATATACCTTCATGATTTCTCCAAAATAATGCACCATCTATAACACAAAACTTTAAAGCCTTCATTTTCAAAAATCTTTTCTTGGTCCTGGACAATCCTGGGGGAGCAGCCAGGTTTAACAGTACAAAACATATATCAGCATACCATGGGGATTGCAAAAAGATTTCACTGATCTGTGGAGTCGCCAGCTCCTATTCATTGTCCAATTGGTTAATGTCTAAGGCCTGAAAGTTTGTTTCAGACATCAGTTTAGCTAAACCTTGTCCCTTTATCAGTTTGGTTGGTTTTATTTCTATGTCATACTCAAGGATGTTTGCAATCCACTTGCCTCTTTTGCCTTCCAATCCCTCTTGGGTCAATATGTCTTTTACAACAATGTGTGGGACATAGGCAATCACATGTGAATATAAAATATAAATTCTTAAATCCTTGATGGCCTTAACTAGTGCATAGGCCTGCTTTTCCATGATTGGGTACTTCAACGGGGCGTCTCTTAAGGCTTGGCTGAAAAAAGCGATTGGATTTTTAGCTCCCTGCTCATCCTTTTGCAGAAGGACAACGGCTATGGTGTGATCAGATGCAAACGAAAATATGATAAAATCTTTGTCAAACTGTGGGTTGGTGAGGACAGGGGTTTGGGTTAAGGCATATTTTATACTCTCAAAGGCCTGCTTGGTTTCAAGAGACCATTTTACCTTGGCATCCTTTTTCAACATGTTGCTCAACAGTCATATTAGTTTATCTAGATTTGGAATAAATCTTCTTAAGAAGTTGATTTTTCCAAGGAATGCTTGCAGCTCTTTTATGTTTCTTGGATATGGGATTTGGAGGATGGATTGGATTCTTTCAGGATCAATTCTAATCCCATCCTTTGATATGATGTGGCCAAGTAATTTTCCTTCTTCAAGGCCAAAGAGAAACTTCTTGGGGTTCAAGGAAATGCCATATTTCCTACATGTCATCAATATTTGCCTCAAATGTTTGAGGTGTTCTTGATCAAATTTGGAAAATGGGGTCAAGTCATTAAGGTAGACGACTAGGAAATCATGTATTTCCTTGGCAAATGCAATATCCATTGCTCTTTGAAAGGTAGCACCAGCGTTTTTAAGTCCGAATTGCATCTTCACGTACTTAAATGTTCCCCACGGTGTGGTAAAGGCTGTCTTGTCTTGGTCATCCGGGTGAACAAGTATTTGGTTAAAACCTGAAAAGCCATCTAGCAAAGAGATTCTAGATGACCCCACTACTCTTTGTAGGATGTGATCCATTTTGGGCAAAGGATAGTGGTCTTTTAGGGAGACATGGTTTAAATTTTTCAGATCTACACAAAGTCTAATCTCACCTGTCTTTTTTCTAGTGGGAACCAGATTGGAAACCCATTCAGAAAATATGATGGGTGCTATTATGCCTGCTTCAAACATTCTTTTTACTTCCTTCTCAATTATTGGAAGCAGCATGGGGTTAATTCATCTAAGTTTCTGTTTGAAAGGTTTTTGGTTCGGTTTTAAGGGAATGGTGTGCTGGATCACAGAGGTGTCGTAGGACTTCAAGTCCTCATAACTCCAAGCAAATACATCTTGGAACTCTTTGAACAAATCAATATATTTGGGCTTTTGATCTGGTGGCAGATTTTTGGACAATTTGATCATTTTTGGATTCTCTACTGTCCCAATGTTGTGTTCTTCTATAGCAACATTCATGGGTTGCCATTTTGGCTTTTTGGGCACATCATTAGCATCAAACATATCTTCTAATGGAGTTAGGCCAGCAGGCAGAAAGTTATCTTTTAAGTCAATGATTTCGGCCTCTGTTTTGGCTATTTCCTCCAAATGCATTTGTTTCAGCTGTTCTATGTATGTTTTGTCGAAAACTGTTGGGTTTAGGATTTGCTTGGCTGTTGTAGCTGTTACGGCCTGCTGATTTTCATGCTAATTTTCAATTGTTTGCTTTTGGGAGTCATTCATAGCATCCGTGTCAATATTAATATTTGAAAATACATGCTCAAGAGTAAGGAAATTATTAATTTGGTCGTCATCTTCAAACACTTTCCAGTCCTTAACGTTATTAGGGACAGCGGGCTTGTGTTTTATTTCAGCAGTAAAGTGATGGTTTGGTCCAAAGGGGAGCTTGCACGTGCTAGCAAAGGTGGCTAGGCTGTGTGCATGAATGTTGTGATTTCTTGAAATCTTGGCAAGCTCGAATTCAGTGAATTCATTGAGTATGTTAGTAGCAGCAGTCCTATAGGCCCTCATTCTATTGTCATTTGTAACAAAGTCACCTTTCATCTGTTGTATGATCAAATCAGAGTCACCTAGAATAGACACTTTTGCAGCTCCTAGAGTTTTTAGCAGTTTAAGGCCTAAAAACAGAGCTTCATACTCTACCATGCTATTTGTGCATCTAAAGTTCAGTCTGTAGGCATGGCCTTCTACATGGCTGTTATGTGTGTTGTGAATCCAGACACCTGCCCCTGCTCCTAACTTGTTAACAGAGCCATCAAACTCTAGATACCATGTGATTTCTTGCTGGTGGCTAGTACTAAGAGTTTCAGTCGTTCTTGCAGTGGGCAGATTTGAAATTTCTGGTCGGGGAGGTTCTTCTTGTATGCTGGTTGCATTAACTGTTGTGACGGTCTCATCGGTATGTGCAACCAATTCTTCATTGATGTGTGTTGGTTGTTCTAGAGCCAAAGGCTCATCTTCGGTGGGAGGATTTGTGTCATCATTAAACAAAATAAAGGAATCCATATCGGAATGGATTGAATAAATGGGAAAATTTTCAGGCTTGCTCTCAGTACTTACCACATATTTCATCAACGTTTCTCTATACAATCTCTTTGGTTGCCCAAAGACTGAAATAGTGGCGTATGAGAGGTCTAATTGAAGGGAACCTTGGAGCTTTGCTCCCTATGATCTTGATAGGAGCATACCGTACTTTGGTGGGATGTCAGCCACCACTACATCCATGAGGATGGTCTTATTGGGATATTGGACTAAGGAGACACGCAAGTCTTTAATGAGGCCTAAACACTTGACTTGACTTGAGTCAAAAGAGAATAAATCTTTGTAAGGTCTTGTAATATCAAGGTTCAGTTTTTCCATAACTGCTTTGGGCATAAGATTGTGAGATGCTCCTGAATCAAACATAGCGTTATGAAAAATTTTGTCATGTATATGAAAACTGATATAAAAGGGTGGAATAGGTCCATATGTTGATTTTCCATTAACTTCGGGACCAAACAGCGGTTTAGGGGTATCATCTAAAACATTTACATCATCTTTATTCTCTGGGATCTGGAGTGATCTTTGAATTTGTTGCCTATATACATCATGTTTAGCAAGTTCTGAGAGGGGGATGGATATCTTAAGTTTTCCAATCTCTGCCTCTAAATTAAATGGCTTTTCCAATGGAGTCTTGGTGTTGATAATGGCAGTTTCTTCCTTTTCATTTGAATTATCAGCGATTCACTCTTGTTTATCAGTGTTATGAGGATTGACTGCTTGCGGTTTTTCAGCTTTAAGAGAGCTTTTTGGAACACTGTTGGAGGTTTGCTCAGAGGAGGAAGGTGGCACAGGCTGATCAATAGAAGGTTGCATTTCTGTTATGTCTTCTACAGTTACCTGATGAGGGTTTGGGACAGATACATCAACTGGTTCTATTATGACAGCCTTGCTTTTAATCTTGTTGGGCTATTTGCCATCCTTTGTTTTGCTAGGTTCAGAAATGTCAATGGTCCTAGTTCTGAGTTTATATTGTTTGTTTACTTCATAAATAGCAGTATCGTAACCTTGTTTAAAATCAAAAGATTCACCAGATTTGGTGTGAAACTGATTACAGTCATGCTCATCTTGGTCTTCTTGGCTCAGGAAAGTTTGATGCCCACCCTTTAGATCCATTAGATTCATATGGGAGTCATCTATGGGTTCATTGTATGTGGATCCCTCAACATAGTTATCTTGAAAAGGGGGTCTGATGTCATGGCTTGGGCTAGACCTACCAGCGTTTGTGTTCTGTGTTTTCCTAAATTTTGGGTTTCTTATGGTATTGGACTGTTGTCCTTCCCATGATGACTTCCTCTCAACATTTTCTACTCTTTCTCCTAGCCTTTGTAAGCCACTGATAATAGCATCAAGCTTTTGATCAAAGGCTGAGGGCTCTTCCTTAAAGGTGGTTCTTCTTTCCATTCTAGCTCTGTTTCTCTTGGAAATTATATTTGCCTCTACGCTGACAGCAACATTTTGCATGTCTGCAAGGGTCTGAGGAGCTCTTTCTTTTAACTGGTATGCCATATCTGGGTCGAATCCGTCAGGGAATTTTTACAAGGCAAGGTCAGGGGGAGGCCTTAAGTTTTGTGGTATTTCATTATAGACATTGTTAAACCTTGCACAGTACTCCAAAACAGTCTCTTGAGGGCCTCTTTTAATTGTATCATATTCAGCTAGTATATGCAAGGGGTCTTTCTTTTTCTCGCATCTGTTGGTGAAGGCTAGGTAAAGCTCATCAAGCGTAGTTATGGAATTTGGACCAAGTGATCTGAACCAAGTTCTTACATCACCTGTCAGACTTTGAACAAAAATTCTCATTCTCACACTATCATCATTTATTTCATAGTTTTCAAAGTAATCTTGCATCTTCTTGGTATGCTGAATGGCTGTGCAAGAACTAGTACTGTCAAAAAATGTGATTTTAGATTGGTAATCTTGAGGAAAGGCCCCATCGTTAGCAGGTAGTTGCAGGGGTGCATACCTATTGGCCATATTCACAAGTACAAGTGGAATAACAGGGATAACAACAGGGATAATAGTAGAAACTGGAGCAGTAGTAATAGCAGCTATGGTAGAGGTAGTATGTGCAGTGAAAGGAGGTGTGGAAGGAGTGCTTTGAGATGTGGATGATGAACAAGGGGAAGTAGGGGTTGAACGAAATAAAACCTTGACTGGGGTTGGAACACAGCTTGGGTGATCTGTTTCAGGAGTGTTATCAGCAAGGTCTTCTCTTTGTTCTTGCTTCCTAAGGATCTTTGGGATTAAGTTGGGATTGTCAAAAGCAGCTTGGGGATTTGGATCTGGATTTGACCTTGTATATCGTGGATTCCTTTTGGGAGCCAGCTTCCGAAATTTGTTTTTTGGTATTTTTCTGGGGATGTTTTTAGAATTAGAAGGACCTGATTAAATTTTGGAACAACTATCTATAGCTTAAAACTAGCGTGGAGATTGACTGAAGCAGCTTTATTTACTTCTGTTAATGCAAAGCAAAAAATAGTTTCAAAGGCTACCTGGCTGACATTCAGGCTTCATCTGTAGTTTTAAGGAATATAAAGCAATTAGAAAATTGATTTCTGAGTGGATTATCACAACCTGGTTTTCTGAAATTAACTGAGGATGTTCCCCAGTGGAGTCGCCATTATGTTATCACTCAAGTTGTCCTTATGGTCAACTTAATAAGGATACGACCGAGGTAACCACAGACCAACTTTAGACTACAAATTCTAGCCTACCTGCAGTCAGAGAGGGCTCTCTCTTTCTGATTTAACTTTGTTGAAAATGATTTTAGGCTAGCTATTGAGGTTAGGGGGGTTTTGTTTTGATTTTGGTGGGAAGATTGATATTTCCAGGTAGAGAGGTGAAACATAGACTGGTAAGTTTCAAACCATTGGGCATGGAGTTGAGGAGGAGGACTGGTGGTGCATTTTCTTGGTTACAAGAGAGAGATATGGAGCAAGATAGCTGCACATGAAACAATATTTCAAGTTTAAAGGAAGGAATGAATGCTAAGGAATGAGAGGCAATTAAGAATCTCTCGTTCAGCTTAACAGAGGACAAGGGAATGAGCCCTATCTAGGGGCAGCAAAGAATCCCTAGATAAATGGCAAACAAAGGTGAATTAGGGTAAATATGAGCCAGAAGGAATTCATATTCATTACCAATTCATTTAGTTGAAAACATAAATAAACAGCAGAAATTGAGCTTAGAGTGTAGTCAAACAAATTCTAAACTAATCTTTCTTTCTGTTATTTAGATGGCGATATATGAACAGATAACAATGTAAACAGAGGTAAGAGGCACTTATTGATTCATTTTACAGCACATGAATTCCACATTCAGTGTCCATAAGCCATTAACAACACAACAGATAGTCATCCTTCAGACTTTCTGCAATCTTTGATTATAGAAAATAAGTCAGGTATACAATGTGAGTCTCTAGTGAAAATTATCAACCCTCCAACCCTTAGAACAATACAGAGGGCAGTATATATAGGGAAAACTTCTCCAAAATTTGTGTATTAGAGTTTGACCTAATAGGTCTGAAAGAAAATAAGTACTTTAACCTAATCCTATCCAGAAATAAATGCAAGAAAATATTTTGGGCTGCGCTGAGGGCAGCCGTATCAAAAATGAGTAAATGTGTTGTCCTCGGTGGCTTGGTGCGGTGCTTTTGAAATAAATGTGCATGGGTCTCCGCTCATTGGTGTTCGACGACATTAAAGGCATTAATTGTGATTTGAGAGTTGGGATGGGCTCATACTGCTTGATTTGACTTTGTTGGGTGGCTCATACTGCTTGATTTGACTTTGTTGGGTGCCATTCAATGTTAACCTTCTTTGGGAACTAAAGGATTTCATTTAAAAATGTTCAACTGATACTCTTTGCCACTTCCTTGATGTGTTGTGGTGCTGAAATTGTCGAATCAAAATTTAATGGCCACTGTTCAGTCTTCTGTCTCCTTTAGAACTGTCTTCGCTCCTTTCTGAATGCTTCGCGAAGAAAAACGGGTCATTCTGCGCCTTTCGGGCTTTCTGGGGGCTGCGCGATGAGGGGCTTTCCATTTTGGCTCATTTCCCATAGCCATGCACGATTAGCGCTAATCGCGCACGAAAAACTGCCTCAGAATTTGGATTCGGGCTTCCTAAGCACAATTTTCGCTTTTCGTGCCAAAAGTGTTGATGACGTCAGCATGGTGGGACCCAGTACGGCAGATGACATGGTAGGATGACATCAGCAGGATGACGTCAACATGTACGGAGGTGACGTGGCGGTACGGAAGGTCTGATGATGTGGTAGTATGGTGGCAGCTACATGGCAAGGGTGACTTGGCCAAAGGCCGACACATGCAGGTGATGCATTAATGGTGATGTGGCGCTGACGTAGGAGGGCGAAAGGTGGTAAGTGGTTTTGGGCGCACCGCCTTTGCATTGGAGTGGTTTCTGGGGAGGGGGCTCTGCCACAGCCTGGAGGGCGATGCGTGGCAGGAGTACGGCGGGAATACCGCCCATCTCCCAGACGCTAACCTTCGGGTGGCTTGGGAGATGGGAAGGCCCGCCCACCGTAGATCGTGGGCGCTTCAGATCAAACGGCTGGTGGCAAGGACGAGGCGGCGGATGAATAAGGACAGGGCGTGGAATATTCGAATCTTAATACAGCACGGTGGAGGGTTGATAATTTTCACTAGAGACTCACATTGTATACCTGACTTATTTTCTATAATCAAAGATTGCAGAAAGTCTGAAGGATG
>Ga0139314_100105_pt1 | contig 16188 bp, 15 predicted proteins | sample In2P11_FD_99376 | JGI IMG/M metagenome (GOLD analysis project Ga0139314, IMG submission 99376)
AATTGAGTTTTTCTGGGGACTTTTGTCCAAAAACAACCGTGTCACTTTTATGTGTGTGTGTGTGCTAGTATTTCTCAGTTTCCAGCACTTTTAATATTATTTTTATTTTAAATGAAACAGAAAACCGACCACCAAATTTTGGGGGTCATCAACAAAAAAAGTAAGTGACATTTATAGTTGTTGATAAGTGAAAAATTTTCACTCAGCTAGTGGCCGCCAAATTTAGCATATTTCACCAGATTTGTTTGAGATACTAAATTTAGTGGGCCTCCAAATTCAGCTGGAAACAAAAGTCTTGCTCCTTTTGACTTGAACTTTGACTGCCAATAACTTACACATATAAAGTCATATTTTAATGTCATTTGTGCCATTGGAATCAGGATGACGAGCTCTTCATTATGATTCTGGTTTTGATGAATTTCAAAGACTTCGATTTTGAGCCTCTCCATAGACACAAAGATCATTCCTCCTCACTGAGGAGATTTTGGTCCTCCAAAAGCATAAACATGACTACAATCTTGATCTACATGACAACTACCTATGACAGGCCACCTTCCCTTTCCTTCACCTTGGTACTTTGAAACTCAAAATGATGAAACCGACACTTGTATCATATGAAAACTCATAACTGCTAATACATGTTCAATTACAAGATCAAACATACCCAAGAAAACCCATACTTTCCAAGAGTTTATAACAAACTCATGGTCAAGTTTACATCAGAAACCATTCCCCAAGCTATCAACTAAAAGGCCAAAAATACCACCATGTTGCATTCATAAGTGATAGAAAACACTTCACCACTTTTACAAACAACCACAACATGTGATTTACAAAATGTGGCCATGCTCAAAAATTGTTTTGATGCAACCATCTCTCACCCAACCAAGTGAACGATTCTTCTTCTTGTAGTTAATTCACACGAAGAACTCCACCAGCTGGTTCCTTTCCAACTTCTTTTTGGTCATGGAGTTCCTAACATGTGGCTCTTTGATGTCTACTCTTGTTGCAGTGATTGCAATGGTCTGTCTTCCTCCAGAATTTCTTGACCTTCATCCTATCTTGATGTGGATAAGGGTTTTCATGTCTTATCCTCTTCTTGTTTTCCATTCTTTTCCAAAATTTGGCAGCCACATGGTTATACAAGCCACAAAAGTACATGGTTTTATATGCCACAATTTTTTCTCATCATTATCAATCTGCTTATAATCAAAATGAACATTAGAATATTGAGACTTTTTATACCTTTTCTGTGTGAAAATTTCACTACTGTAATTTGTATTGTAGCAACTGGAATTAATTATTTTAAATGTAAAATTAATTATGCAGTTTATTGCTACGGAAACAACAAATTAATCACATAGCATTCTTCAAAAATAAAACACTGTGGAAAATAAAAGTGCTGGAAACTGAGAAATACTAGCACACACACACACATAAAAGTGACACGGTTGTTTTTGGACAAAAGTCCCCAGAAAAACTCAATTTGGGAAAATCGGTGCAACAGTGAGGGTTTTTATTACTATTTAGCAGCATAATTTATGAGTACAATAAAAATGTCACGAAACTGGTGATTCCATCCAAGAGAAATATTGGGAAAAATTAACTAAGGGATTTTACCCTCTCTCTGAACAATCTTGGCACTTGACTACCTCTGAAAAGAAAGTCATCCACCCTGCTTTGCGCAAACCCTATGTCACCCTAGTGTATTCCCTCTCACGCTCAACCCAAAACTACTTCAAATAAATTTTTCATGCCTACTGCTAATCGGGAAGTTGTCTTTGCAGCACTAAAAATTATTCCCTGCCTCTGGAATTGAAAATGAGATTTTCCTTAGCTAAATTGAATTTTTCAAATGAGGCTCTACGCTACACTTGCATAGCATCCTGAAGATAAATTTCAACCTCCCCATTTTGATACTTAAGAACTGGAAACTCCTCTGGAAGATTGCTATCTTGCCCCTCTGTTACCTGCTACTCAATCTATTGACTCAATTTCTCCTATTGAATCACGTGCACTGGAAAATCGAACTGCCTAGATCATCGAGTATATGCACTATTGTGTTCTCCATCTACCCATCGACCTCTTCTTATAGTCTCCAGTTGGGACTCCAACGACAATGCTTAAAACTTAATCGATGGTTAATATCATCTCCAAGTCGATCTGTTCTAGTTTCTAGAAGATTCACACCCTTCTCAATTAATTCCTATTAATTAACCAATTTTCCTAAGTTAGACTTAGGGAATTTTTTTAATTATGGTCAATTCATTTAATTGAGCTCTAGGTGGAATTTCCATAAATGATTTATGGGTTTTTGAGAACTATTTTGTTTTATCCTCTCCATAAAGTCTCAAGACTAGAACACCATCTGATGCTACGAAAACTAACACTCCCTCTTAGCAAGGAAAGTGTTCTAGTGTTGAACTACTACAACACCATGTCTATGCATCATCCTCCCATACACACTGTTGATATTTGAAAACTGTAGTTGCCTACCATCATCCACCAACTACTGTACTAACTCCAATTCATCTACTACTAACTATGGTTGAATCATACTACTGCATCTGTGTTGCTACTAACACTACTATACTGTTGCCAACTCTGCATTTGCTTTGCAACTCCCTCTCAATTGTTGTTGCTTCTATTGCAACTACTGCAAATGAAAAGCATCCAAAATGATCTATCCCTACTATTGAAACATGTTCTCTATCATACTCATATGGTCTCTAAAATAGATGAACTTAGCTCTTCCTAGAGCTTTCATGAGTATATCTATGACCTGCTCATCTGTGGAAATATATTGTAGTTGGACCGCTCCCTGATGCATACAATCTTTGATGAAATGACACTGAATATCTATGTGTTTTGACCTACCATTAAACATTGGATTCTCAAAGAGCTTGATGCAACTCTGATTATCACAATAGACATTAGTCACCTCCATCCTCTGCCTAAACAAGCTTACCGGCAACTTCTGAATCCATATAGCATCGCACATTGTTGTGCTAGCTGCTGTATATATTTTGTCTCTATAGAGCTCAGTGCTATGAAATTTTGTTTTCTACTGCACCAAGAAACTATCCTTTATCTAACACTAAAGCAGTTCCTTGAGGGACTTTTCCTATCCACTAAATTTCCTACCCAATCTGCATCTATGAACCCACATAATCTGATGTCATCCCCTCAAGTATATTTCAATCCATACTCTATTGTTCCACGTACATACCTCAAAATGTGCCTTGTTGTTGTCACGTGTACCCTCTTTGGTTCCATAATAAACTGACCAAGGGTATTGACTGTGAAGCAGATATCGGGACTAGTGTTGACCAGATACATGAGAGAACTAATAAGTTATCTATACAAGGTGGGGTCAACATCCTGTCATTTGATGTGTCTATCTTCTTCTAGTTGGTGATCATGGGCGTAGACATGGGTCTACAATCCTACATTCTAAATATCTTCAGAATATTTGTAGCATATCTCCCTTGACCAAGGAAGATCTCCCCTGACCAAGGAAGATCTCCCATTCTTTTTCCACACTTCCAATCCTAGGAAATAATGCATCAACCCCAAATCCTTCATATCAAACTTTTCTACCAAGTTCCTCTTGCAGTCCTCTATGATCCCTGATGACCCTATCAGGAAGAGATCATCCACATACAATACTCGGATGAGTGGCTCATCCTCTACCATCAAATATAAAAGGTTTGGATCTACGTCACTCTTAACGAATCCCATCTGCTGCAAATAGTTATCAATCTGACTATACCACACCCTAAGAGTTCGCTTGAGTCCATATATAGATTTCTTTAGCCTGCACACATGTGTGCACCTCTCATGAGTCTCGAATACCTATGGTTGTTCTATGTACACCTCCTCCTCTATCACCTCATTAAAGAATGGTGTCTTGACATCCATCTGGTGCATCTGCCACCTCATCTAAGCTTCTAGGGATATAATTGACCGAATAGAAGTGTATCTGGAAACTGGGGTGAAGGTCTCCTCATAATCTATCCCTTCTTTTTGCACATACCCCTTTTCCATTAATCTATCCTTGGAATTCTCCATGTTGTCGCCTACAACATACTTGATCTTGTAGATCCAATGAGAACCTACAACTAACCTGTCCTTAGGACTCAGTACCACCTCCAAAACACCATTCATCATGATATAGATGTACTCCTATGCCATGAAATATACCCACACCTGATGTTGTGTAGCCTCCTGAAATCTAGAAGTTATGAAACATGAGCAACCAATTCTGGGTACCTGCCAGGTTGTCTGCGCTCTCTCTTATTTTTCCTAAGAGCTCCAATTAACTCCTTTGAATCTCTCAATGTATGATGAACTTCTCTACTAGTTCGCCACTAGTGGTAGGAGGTACAACTAGCTATTGGCATTATGACTAATGTGTTGTCCTTGATGGAAACTACTTGATAAAGATGTCAACATGATGGTAGCAGGATGAGTATACAAGATAGTACATATGTGACAAAGAGATTGGCCAAAGGAATATCAGATCAAAGATAGAGGAATGATAAAGGTAAAGTGTAGGAAAATATACGTGGGTCCTGTGAATAAAGATTGTATACATATGTGGGTATGGCGAAGAAAAGTCACATATAGTTTCTGCACCATAGTATTCTCATACCAGGGGTCTTTACCATGGTATTGGTCCATAGTAATGAGCGTGGCAATGGATATTTGATCCCGTCCAATAATACCATCGACATTACTAAGGGATTGGCCTAAGGTATTGGCTAAGGCCTAAGCTATATAAGGAGATGGAGATCAAAGTGATAGATGTTAAAGTTATTAGTTATTGATGAATACTTTGATCTGAAACAGGTGTGCACCAAGGAGCATGAAGGAGGTTCAGATTTAATAGATATGAAAGCATTGTAGTGACTACAAAACATGCTTGCTTGATCCTTTATGATTATGACTAACAATAATATTTTATTATTATTAATGATATGCTGACATGAACATGTGATAGTAAGGGTTACGAAATATTCTTTGTGATTGCAACAAAGGAATTATTTAGTAATTAAAACTTTGTACGCAAGTTTTCTTCATAGAGGTCGTGTACATACACGGATCTACTTCAGGGGGGTAGTGTATACATTCTGCAAAAGTTCAGAATATGTACGCATGTGTCAGGTATTAAAATCACATACATATGTGGGTATTCTTTATAGGAGTCACGTACAACTGCTAGGGTTTTTGAAGCATGAACTATTAATGACAGTTGATCATCTCAGTTATGTTGGTTGTTGTTTGTTAATGATGTCTCTCTATTTTTGAAAGTACTGGTTGAGTTGAAATGATTGTGGAATGAAATTTTAACTAAGTGATGATACTACTGTATAATGTTTTGTATTTGGTTTCCTGATCTGTGATGGGTTTAGTATGTGATACAGTGATTGTTTCAGTGTGATAGTGATTTAGATTCAAGTATCAGTATTTTTGAGATCTATATGAGGGTATTCTATAGGAGAACCGTGTACATATGTAGGTATGATTAATAATAATAGCGTATACAATCTAATGTATTCTTGATCAAGGTTTGTAGTGGCAGCAGTTGATTTCTGTGATGGGTAAAAATGTTTGGCTTGGTAAATTGATGATTGGGTATGCATTAGCATGATCTGTTCCGATCTAGTTTGATCTAGTTAGATTGGTTACATTAGTTGATTTAATGATTCAATTGGTTCAGTGTTTGAGTAATTGATTTTAGAATAGTTGAAAGTGGCTCCTGTTTGAAACATTCTAAAAAGTGATGCATAAAAAGTTGAGGATAACAATATTTAGAAAGGGGGTTGTAGCTCCCTTCCCATAGGATTTGGAAAAGGAGAGAAGGTTGTAGCCTTCTACAGGTAGGAGCATGCATACTGGTTAAAGTATACAGTAGTACAAGATTGTAAGAAAATTATTTTCAATAAAAGAAGATAGAGACGATGACAATGGTGGTTTTCTCCCACATTGGGTTTTCATCGAAAATCCTAGTGTTCATGTGTGTTATTGTGTTTCTTATGTGTTGAATATCTATCTGCTCTTTATTGCTCATAGTTTATGCTTAATACATGTTTAATGAAGTATTTATGAACTAGTTAAAGATTAACAATTGATGAATTATATGTATAGCTAGTTGATTGGATATACGTAGTTTGATTTCATCATAGTCGTGTACATACGTGGGTTCACTAAATAACATTCACATATATAAATTGGAATAATAAAAGTAAATTTAAAGTAAGTTTTAAAATACTAATTCATCCCTCCCCTTCTAAGTATTTTTTCCTAACACTAGCTCCTTATCTTGCCTCTATTGCTTCATTTGTCATGAACTCATTGGATCCCCTGCACCTAAGGAAATGCTAGTACTGGGTATTGGATCCCTATGCCTATCCTATTGGTGGTCCCTATGGCTTCCCTTACTGCGGGACCAATGGAGCTTCTGCTTGCTCATTCTGATCTCCTACTGGCATCTCACGAGACCTTTTGAATGCTTGGTCCTCCATGATTTTTATGTCTCATCTCACTAAAATATTCCTATTGCTAGGAATATATATCTTGTATTCCTTTGAGGTCTCTCTATACCTAACGAGAAACCCATTTTCTGCAGTATGATCCAATTTGGTGTGCTTCTCATCTAGCACATGGCAGTAAGCAATGTTGTTGAAGATCCTGAAGTCACTAACTTATGGCTTCTTCCCTGTGAAACCTTCCTCTAGTGTTTTTTTCCCCAATGCCCTATGAGGAGTCTTGTTATTAATATATGCCACTATGTTACATGATTATTCCCATAGAAACCTGGGCAAATCCTGGTCATATAAAATTTCTTTTGCAACCCTAACTATAGTTTTCCTTTTCCACTCCGCTACCCCATTCTTCAATGGATTTTATGGAGTTATCCACTCTCTTCTGATGCCTTCCTTTGCACAAAAATATTTGAATTCATTATCAATATACTCTCCACCATTATCTAAGAAAAGCAACTTGATCTTCTCCCCTGTCACATTCTAATCAAAAACCTCATCCTTGGTCTTCAAGAAGTAGATCCAAGTTTTCTTGGAATGATCATCAATAAAGGTGATAAAATTTTCAGCCCCACAGAGAGATCTAGTGGACATCGAGCCAAAAATGTCTGAGTGTAAAAGATCTAACACCCCATCTACTTTTTTGTCACTTCTTAGGAATGTTTCCTTTGCATATTTCCCAAGCATGCACCCCTTGCACACATCTTCATGTTCTGTGCCAAGTTCCAGAACTTCTTTTATTGTCTCGCTAAGTATTTTGAGTGCTCCATGGTGTAAATGCCCCATTATCCTATGTTGTGTCTCATTTAGTTCCTTCCCACTACTACTATTACTACCTACTAGTGCCATTAGAGAATTGAACTGCAACTTGTACAACCTGTTTCTTTCAACTCCATTCTTTCTCACCCTCTTCCAGCTTGAGTGTTTGAAAAACACCTTTCTTACTTATGAAGTGTACATCATATCCCTTACCCTGAAGATGAGATATTGAAATCTGGTTCATACCCAATCCTGGCTCATGACTGTCCCTAAAACTGATGGTACCTCTCCCCACTGGATTACACTTCATTTTGTTTCCCATCATAATATAGAAGTCCATTTGCTCCTCATTGTAGCTAGAGAAATATTCTCTAACCCTTCTCATGTGAGATAGCACTCCACTTTTTATATACTAGACAACCTATGAAGTTGAGCCTGATAGGAAAGTAAATTCGTCCTCTAACTTGGAATACAATTCAGAATCACTCTGAATATAAACTTTGTCCATGGCCATACTAGAGAAATTACTGAAGACTTCCTGAGTACAAATCTATGTGTTATTTCTCTTCCATCTCGCACTGCTTTTTCTCTAGCAAATTGCTGCAAAACCATTTGTTCCTAAACAAGAAATATGATCTGTGAAAATCTGAGCTATTGGTGCTCCCTCTAGCTACTGGAATCACTCACTCTGGAAAGTCAATTTTTTCTACAACCCTACATTGAAAAATCGAACTGCCTAGTAATTCGCATTGCCTAGATAGGCACAACCCTAGAAAATTCGCCATGTTGCTCCCTATAAACAACGAATTTTATATTCTCCTCCTCTGAGCTTTCCATTTGTCAAACCTTCTCTGACACCATGTGAAAAATTCACTACTGAAAATTTTATTGGAGCAACTAGAATTAATTATTCTATCTGTAAAATTAATTGTGTAGTTTATAGCAATGACGACAAGGAATTAACCACACTACAATCTTCACAAATAGAATATAGCGGAAAATAAAAGCGCTGGAAATTGAGAAATACTAGCACACACACATAAAAATGAAATTGTTGTTTTTGGACAAAAGCCCCTGGAAAAACCTAATATGGGAAAATTGATGCAACATTGAGGGTTTTTATTATTACGCAACAACATAACTTATGAGTACAATAAAAATATCACCAAATTGGCGATTCTACCCAAGATAAATAATAGAAAAATTATACTGATGGATTTTATTCTCTCCAAATAATCTCGAAACCTGATTGCCTCTAAAAAGCAAGTTGTCCACCCTGCTCTTTACAGGCCCTGTGTCACCCTAGCACAGTCCCTCTCACACTTAGCCTGAAGCTCTTGAAAATCAAGTTCTCATGCCTATTGATGACTCAGAAGCTACCTTTTCAACACTCTGAAAATAATTCCTAGCCTCTTGAACTGAAAATGAGCGTTTCCTTAGCTAAATTTAACTACTCAAATGAGGCACTACACTGCCCCTACGCGGCTTCCTTGTAGAAAATTTCTACAAATCAATCTCTGATACCATGTAGAAAATCCTATAGATTCACAAGCTCCTACAATTTACTAAAGCACAGGACAAGAATATACTTCTACTTTCAACCAGTGGAAGCCAATAGATCGATGGAAACAATATGAACACGAAGAAGATAAATCAATGGCACATAACACAATAACTATCCGAGGAAAGCCACAACTCAAAACCCCACTATCCGTATTAATTTAATCAGAAATACAAGATAATAATACAATGCCTTTCTCACAAGAACAATCCCAGTACTCAGTAAAACCAATCTCCAACTCACAAGCAAGCTCTTGGCCAACACTTAGCCAATTCTCCAGCTCTCCAAGTCCCTATTTCCTTGCACCCTTGGTCAAAGAATTTGGATGAATAAAGTATGCTCCGCTCAACCTTGAGCTTAACCTGCACAAGTATTTCCTATCCTCCTCCTGATGACTTCCTTTGGCCAATACTTAGCCAAATTTCCAAGCCTCCAAGCCTCTAATTCTTTTCACAATTCCTAGGAGGATTAGCCCGTATTTAAAGGGAAATTCCTCATCCATAACTGCATAATCCAAAATTAGCTCCTTCTCTGATTGCATTCACCATCTGTACAACTCAGAAAATTATACAACAAATAGTACATTGTCCTTGCACTCTAGTATCAACTGGCTCTTTCTTAGAATCGACATGCATGAGTTTCTGATGAGGGAATCTTTAGTTAATTGGAGTAGCGCTAGTTAATGCATTAGTGCGCCAATTGACTGTTAACTCACTATTAGTTCCTCAAATAGTTTGGAACTAATTTTATTGGAATTAACTCAGTAAACTAATTTAACTAATTACAACTCATAATTAACTCATCCTGGACCCCTATAATATAGGGAGAACATATACATGACTTCAAAAAGACTTCCAACTTAAAATTTCTAAGTTAACTAAGTCAACTCATGTAGAAAATTGCTACATATCTAGCTCCGATACCATGTAGAAAAGCCTGTAGATTCATAAGCTAATGCAATTTACTGAAACAAGAGACAATAATCTACATCTACTCTTTACAGTGGAAGCACATAAATATCGAGCAAAAAAATTATCGACAAGAGGAAGAACATCAAAGGTACATAACACAATAAATATCTGGGGAAACACACAACTCAAAACCCCACTATCTGCATTCCATTAATTAGAAATCTAAGATGATAATACAATGCATGTTCTCACAAGAACAATCCCAACACTCAGTAAAATCAATCTCCAACTCGTTAGGTTCCTATACCAATAGGAGTCATAATTTTTGAATGGCTGAGATTAAACTTGTAATATCTACATACCTTTTCTTTCTGCAAATGTTTTCCATATTCAAAAAATTTAAAAATGTAAAGAGGGTATGTCTAAAAAGAAAAATCAAAGGACAAAAAGAATAAAAAGGTAAAAAAAGATAAAAAAATATGAACCCCAAGAAAAGAAAAGACCATGAAAGTGAACAAGTCAAAATGCCACTCCTAGTTACTTTTATGCAGAATAAATGATTGTGTTCAACTTGTAATCTTTGCCATAATCCATGATAGTCAAAATGTTTAAGCTTGGCTATTTCATGTTTTCAATGTCATGTCTATAAATAGAGAATATTGATCTGACCAAACAGTGTAATCTTGGCAAATGATTAGATTAGGGAGAGTGAATAAAATGAGCTCAACTATTTAATCTGAGCCCTTGAATGTAATAAGGTTAGACTTAGTTAGAATACCATTGTAAAAAAAAAAGAAAATTTTTTTGACAAGGGTTTGCCAGCTTAAGTGTACCCTAACAAAGAGAAGTAAAAATGGTAGGATGAGTAGATGGGTAAGTAGTAGAAAGGTTGCAGAATTGTGATGATTGTTAAACAAAAGCATATTTATCACCCTCATCATGAAAAATTCCAAGTATGAATGAGCAATTGGACATGCATTAAGCTTACAAAGTCAACTGATTAATTTCCCCATTCATTTCACCCTTAATTTTACTAATTTCCCATAACCAAAGTCTTAAGTACCCAAAATCTTAAGTCAAAGGGGCTCAGAGCATTTCTCTAACTTCTGGAGGGACCAGACCCTCAGCCTAATGATTTATAGATCTTAAGTACTAAAAATACCCTCATAAACATTCCCCCCCCTTCACTTCCCCTCATTTTCCCTAAATAAACCCCTTTTCCTAAAGGATAAAACTCTATTTTCCTTGGAAAAGTAATTACCCCCATGTAAATCCCTTTTTCTAAAAAAAACCCAAAAAAACACTTTTTAGCCTAAGTTATAATGTATGTATGCGAAAAGCAAACAAAACACAAAAACAAATTATGCTTACTGCAATTCGTTCTTCGCCATTTTCATATTAATTTATAACTTTATATATAGTAATTCCTATAAAATACCCTCTCTTGTATGTATTTATTCAATCCCTTTAATTTAAATATCCCTAGACCTAGTTTGAAATATAAACTATACTATACCTAAACCCCGACAAAGGACACAATTAATCAATCCATGATTAATTAAAGTCAAACCAATCAAATCACGCATGATGCGTTAATCCCCACCTTAACCCCTCATTAAACTAAAACCACAATGATTAATCACTGGCCCCTCCATTACCCTCCATGCAACTCTTGTGCCCGACTAGTGTACGATCTCCCCCCTCTCCATCCAATGACCCACATTGATTTCGGAAGGTCCCAAAACCCGAACATTACCCACCTGAAATGGGTTGTTTTCTGCCAGGCCCCTAAGGCAATGTGGCACTCAATGAGTGGAATCGAGCGGCCTCCACCCAAAACCACCCAACGCCCAAAAGTGGTGCGAAGAAAACCACATACCACTACCCGCTACAAGACAAACAATCTACTGTTCACTTTGCGCCAAAATTCAAATAAATCAGACGTTTACTCGTTTAAACACAAAAACCCCAATGTTGCTCATTTTCGCTTGTTTGTGCAGTAAAACCCTGTGTAACCCTTCTGCACCACCTGAAGCCTCTGTTAACCATTTCAAACATGGTCTACCTCCTAAAATCACTTTGGACTCACTCCATAGACCTATAAAGCTCTATAAAGCCATTAATGACCCTCCCTGTCAACCCAATGTTTTCCTAATAGTTTGTTTTGTTTTACAGGCGATCAAAAGACCGCAACCTTCGATAAACAGTCTTAATACTAGTCATAAGGCCTGTTTACTCCAATATTGTTATGAAATCTATTAAAACAGAGATGGAAAATAAAACATACAGTTAAAAGACAAGCAGAGGAAACATGAAATTAAATGATTTACTATTGAAATAGACAGTAAAAACTTAAAATATATAGTGAAGGTAAAAGGACACAGTCAAAAATAGTCAAAGTGTATCAGGGTTAAAGAGTATCATATTGAATACCAAGTCAAGTAAAGCAGCTAGCATGGAGACAAAGAACAGGGAAGACAGTTACAAAGAATATTGATTCATGTCAAAGTGAAGATAGATGAAAAACCAGAGCGGTAAAAGTAAACAGTAAAAGTAAACATGGAGTCAGTAAAGGTTAAACAGAGATGAAAACAATTTCACTAGCAACAATTAATTTTATCCAAAGTAAAAGTGAAAAATAGTTAAAAAAAATTTAAGGTTAAAAGATGAAATCAGAGCAGAAATGGTACATTCTTCAGAAATTTCTTGTTTAAGTCATAGTTTTGCAGAAACTATTGTGGCCAATACAAGATTCATTTGGAGAAACAGAAGGATGTTTGTATTCCTAAAAAGCTAATCTACAAAAACCTATATCACGTTTTATACAGGTATTACCAAAAGTGAGATAAGTGCATGTCTTCAATCCCTATTTTTCGGACTGTGTAAAGTCCTGTTTTTGACATCTTTTTGCAGATAATATTGTGATCAACAGGAGCTGAATTTTTGGAAACTGGGAGAGGTTTATCTAAAAAACACACTTATCTACAATAACCTCTTTCACTCTTTACATATCTATCACGTATTGAGATATACAAAGGTATCAATGGACCCTAATCTTGCAAAATTGCTGGAGCAGAATGCACAAAGAAAGGATGTAGTTAGTGACTGGGATGCCTCATCATCAATTAGGAGTTGCTATCAAATTAGAATTTCTCTTCTTTTTCACCATAAATCAATAAAAATAGTGCCATATAGATTCATTAGTTTTGAATGTCCTTTATTTAATTTCTATTAATGTAAAACAGTTTGAGATATTTGTAAAACCAATCTTGATATTTTTTCAAGATATTTCATTTTAGAATTTGTATAAATACTTCTTCATTTGAAGTATTTTGGGTGGATTCAAAGACATTTCTATATACATTTTCCTATCAAGTTAAAGTGCTATTGTATCAAGACTGGATTGGCTTGCTGGATCAAGGAATAATGTAAGGACATTTCATAGGATTCTTGTGTAAAGCGGAAATCAAATAAATATTTTCTCTCATGTGTATTATTGTTTTTCTTTATGTTTATAAATAATCATATTTGTTTCTATAAAATCTGAATGGTAAACTAAGAATGATATTTCAGAACTTTCATTAATGCACTCTGTCTTGACTGTTTACATTCTTAATGTTTTCTGCTAAACTATCTTAGTTAGGGAATTCTTAAATGCTCCCTTACTTCAGTGGTTTCCCCCTCGGTCTATAGTAAACGATTCTTAGTTGCCCTTCGCTCATGAGCACTTCCTGCTTTTCATCTTGATCCCAGTCTAAGGATTCTTCATTTCCCTTTCACCCTGGTTAGGACTATCTCATCCATTGAACCTGAAGATTTGCATTTTTCTTTGCTAGCCTGCACTGTGAACATTCCCTTTAGTGATCTGGTCCAATTAAGCTATCTTTTTCTTGACTCCATAGCCCAATGGCTTGAAGAAGCTAGCTCTATCCATTTGTTCCTAGAATTCCACCACCCAACTTCAATTTCAAAATCAAAATCCCATGAGCACTAAGAACTAGCCTAAAATCCCATAAAAAACAAAGTTAAATCATAAAGAGAGGGCTCTCTCTAGACTTAGGTTGGCTAGAGCCTACGCCTAAAAGATTTGTTTGTGGTTACCTCGGAAATTTCTTTCTTTAACCTTGAGAAAATTCTGAGTGATAACATAGTGGCGACCATACTGGGGAGAACTAAAATTTTCTTCAGAATTGTTTTACCGGTTTAGATCTGATCTATGATGGTGGACAGTGATTAGACACACAAAGGTTAAAATAATCCACTTGGCGACTCCAAATCAATTCCACAATCAAGACTCCACTGGAGGAATGAACCTGAAAGAACTATGTGAAAATATCAGGGTTTTAACTTGGATTGTTATCCAAGACATTATGTTCTTTCTCATTAATAAAGTTTGTCGATGTATATTGTATTTTAGAGAAGATTTTGGATTAACTTTTAAATTATTTTCCTTTGAAAATTGTAAATATATATCCTCCTTATCCGTTCAAATAGCATCCTTCTGAATCTTATGATGATCACTTTCCAATCAAGAAGCCTCAAATAATCAAGACTCCACTGGTAAAAGAATCCAGAGTTGTTGAAAACCTATGGTGACTCCATTCTAGAATTGAGTGTTTTCAAGATGAATTCAAGAATACAACACAGGTATGCTCCTTTGGACAAGTCAAAGGTTCTAGGTTTTCCAAATCCTATGCCCAATGTTGATTGGTCAAAGAATATTCCATTGTTTAAAGATGAAACAAGAGATGATGTTGCTTTACATTTATTAAGGTTTCATATGCACATCCAAAAGTTTAAAGTCAAATTCCATGAAGATTGTCTTATGAAAATATTTATGGAAACTTTAGAGGAAAAGGATAGATCTTGCTATGAAAATTTAACAACCTCTAGCATATGTTCTTTAAAGAATTTTCATATTGTATTTCATGACAAATACAAGGAAAGTTATTCATCTCTATTGCTAATTCAAAACTGTTGTGACAATTTTGAAAGTTTTATTCAATATCTGGAAGATTACTATGATGATGACTAGTTCATGGATGATGAAATATTAGAGGCTTTAGAAGAAAAGTCTTTTCAAAAAGTAGAAGCCTTGCTTGAATTATCTTCTCCTCAGGATGAACAAGACACTGTATTTTGTTTAGAGGTCCATGAAGTTTCCCCACAGGAAACAATTCTTGTAGCACAACATATTGATTAGCGTAAAGAAGAAATTCAGTTCCCTGAACTTGCTCAAGTAGAGGACAACAGTGAAAATCAACAATAGTCTGGTGATCTAGAGAGAGAGATGGTAGAGCTTAAAAGTATTGATCCACAAGAGCATCTTCAGTAAGTAGTGGTTTCTTCATAAATTAAAGACCAGTCAAATTTATTTGATGAAAACCATCTCTCAAATTTTTTCTCCTTGGATGTAAATAAAATAAGACAACATACTTTGATAGATCATGATCTTTCATATGAAATTAATGAAAGTTTGCAACTCCCTTGCAAGCTTCTATATGACAAAGATAATGATAAGGAATTCTCTGTTGTATATGATATGGTTGTTATATTTGATGAAGATCAAGAGCATTCAGAACACTTGGTTACAGTGGATAACAAGGAGGAGAAACAATTGGCTAATCACTTAAATCAAGCAGCAATTTGGAGTGAGGTTTGTTTTCCTATTACAAATCATCCAGAAGATCTTATATGGCAGGATTACCATTATCCTTTGGTCAATATATTGCAGTCATTAGTAGAAGAAGAGTTTTCCAAGTTCATCAATAGAGCTATTAAATCTGGTGGAAAAGTTAAAATGCCATTTTCTGAATTTACTTTTCTACCTAGAAAAGTGGAATGCAAACTTCTATTAAGTATCCATTTAATTGACTGGTTGCAATGGAAATTTGTTATTACTTGATATGGTAGTACTTTTATCAGACTAGAGTAGGTAGACGAATGCAAATAAGCTCAATATTCTGAGCATGTGTTAGATTTCAGTTTGTAGAAAAGGGTGTATTTTAAGTTCAAAATTTTTAGTCACAAAGATTATACAATAGAGCATATACATGTGTGGGATTGGCCCAATGGATTAGGCTACTAATCGATGATGTTCTTGACATTTCAAAAGGAAATTCCATCCCCAAGTGGAGCCACTGTTAGGTTCCTATACCAATGGGAGTCATAATTTTTAAATGGTTGAGACTAAACCTGTAATATGTACATACCTTTACTTTATGCAAATGTTTTCCATATTCAAAAAATTAAAAAATGTAAAGAGGGTGTGTCCTAAAAGAAAAATCAAAGGACAAAAAGAATAAAAAGGTCAAAATGAATGAAAAAATGAATCCCAAGAAAGAAAAATACCATGAAAGTGTGCAAGTCCAAACGCCACTATTATTTACTTTTTTGCATGATAATGATTGTG
>Ga0139314_100107_pt1 | contig 16137 bp, 19 predicted proteins | sample In2P11_FD_99376 | JGI IMG/M metagenome (GOLD analysis project Ga0139314, IMG submission 99376)
GATTTCAGGGGCGTAGACAAGGCCGAGGTGGAGGAGGACCTGGAAGAGGTCACAGACCGCTGATATGTTACAATTGCAAAGGGCCATGACATTATTCCCATGATTGTATGAATCTGATGCATCCATCATGCTTTTAGTATACATTGTTTGATCATGAGATGGAGGATTGTCCCACACTGATGGAAAAGTTGCGCGATAAGGGAGCGCTCCAACCTCCCCCGACTCAAAACTTGAAAATGATGAGGTCTGAGCCACGCGAGGAAGACCCTAATGTGAACATTGTGCTCTGAAGTGGAATTACGACAGGCGAAGACAAAGGCAAGCAGCCTGAAGATAGTACTTGGGTTCGCAAGGCTCCGATGAAAGAAGCAGAGTTTGATTTAGAGCGTGCTAAGGAAACCTTCATGGAAAGCTAGGAAGAGCTTCGCTGATGCCTCCACTTTAGGAAGCAAAGATAGACTGGAGCCAGAAATGGACCCATTGATGCTCACACCATTCCTGGAAACATGGATGAAGTTGTTGCGCGACAGCAAGGTTGTAAAGGAACTACAGTCATAAATAGATGCGGTGGGACTGTGCCAGGAGAACCGCGTGTAGTCCAGAAGATTGGAAAGCATGCGACGAGGATGGGAAGAGAAATGAGATTAACCACACAAATCAGAGAATATGAGATGGACCAAGTGATTCTGGACCTAGGATTGAATGCGAGTGTTCTGCCGAAGCAGACATGGGAGCGCATGGGAAGGCCTACACTGCAATGGTCTCCTATCTAAGTGTGAATGGTGAACTAGCAAAAGATCTTACCTATGGGAAGATTGCAGGGAATCACCATGGATATTGAAGGAGCAAGTGCGCTGGCATATTTTGAAGTGATAGAGATTGTTGATGACAGAAATCCCTATCCTCCACTATTAGGAATAGATTATTCCACTGACATGAACCAGGTGATAAATCTGAAGAAGCGCCAGATGATTTTTGAGAAAAAGTCTTTGCGCGTAGTCATACCTTTGGACCCTCCAGAAGGATCACGCTACATGGAGCCAGTGCGCGACTATGAAAGCAACGACGATTTGGACTGAATCTACAAGATAACTGTGCGGGAGCAAGACTGGGTAAATCCCACCGTGGATGGACAAATCTCATGGGAGCATGAAAGCTCCTATACATCAGATTCTGACGAGGAGATAGAGCAATGGCAGAACAGGTTACACGAGGTAACCACGCTAAACTGTAACATGATGACGAGATCCTTGCATTGTGTACCGACAGAGGTAAGGGATCTACCTATGTATGATGGGTTAAGTGAGGTAGATGCCTTCCTAAATAGATTCGAAAGAGAAGTGCCAGAATAGCAATGTTTCGAGGCTTTGAAATGGGTATTACGTGCTACACTCGCGAGGTGGTGGGGACGCACCAAAGAAGCTTTAAGGACTGGTGTGAATGTAGGAGAATGATGTGCATACGATTTGGGAAGCCTCAGATGCGATTAAAAGACAAGATTGCCAGACGAAACGATCTGTGTGCACATCTGTCCAAATGGATACAGGCATATGTTAAAAAAACTGCACGGATGCACACAGACTTTGATTAGAAGACACAGTCAGTGCGCATGTGTGGGCGAGGCAATTGTGCAAACAACCCCTCTGGTTGTAACTACGGAGTATGGGAAGAATGAGTGTGTAGAAGGTTATCCACACAAAAGCCTTTAACGAGGTATGCGAAGCACTGAACAATGTATATGATGCGCAGCAAACTGATTGGGACCTCTGCGTACCAGCAGTTCTATGGGCTTATAGGACAACGTGCAAGAAACTGACGAAGAATATGCCTCCGAGGTTGGAGTATGGAGAAAATTTTGTTAAATCCCACATATTATAAAATGACTAGTCCGCGAATAGCAGCGCCGGTAGATATGACAGCTCACGGAGCCTTGGAAGAAGGGATCTCGCAGCTAAACAAAGCAGAACGCTTGGGACCTGAGGAAGAAATCTGACAAGGTGATCTTAGGCTCAAAGAAATTATGAAAGAAAGGGTGTGATTAAGGGAGAAAAGTGCTCTGGTGGAAGCGGAAGTCAAGAAGCTTGACGACGAAATAAAAAAGATTTTCTCAATAAGAAAACCAGGGTGGTAAAATAGGGTGTGCACGATCACGTTGACAAATTTGAGGAATACCACCGAGAGTTTATCAGCCTGATGCCTTGGCATGGACCACATATTACTAAATGGATCACCCATGGTGGCGCGCTGCAAATGATAAAGTGCCCAACATAGCCAGCAACAATAAAAGGTGGATGTTTCCAAGAAAAGTGATGGATGACTAGTTGAAACCCTATAGAGGTGGCGTGGCCACTTGACTAGCCGTGGGGAGTACAGTCTTAGCGCCCTAGGAAGTTGAAAGGAGGCGTGGGACTATAAATTACTCCACCCAAGATCTACGCAATGTTGGAGCTACGCGGAGGAGCAAAGTATCACAAGGTCCGCGACCGCGCAAGGGGGGTTGCGCTGTCGCGCGTGTTGACTGGAAAGTGACCATTGTAGTCACTATTCACAATGTGATGCTTGACTTGAGACCAAATGGAAAGGGTGGCAGGCATTTAAAACGCGCTTTATGGGCAAGATTTGGGAAAATATGCTGCCAAGGGAGCATTAATGGACCGGATTTGGGGGGGAACAGTCGAATTCAAATTCAAAAGATGTTATAAATTACAAGGGGCTACCTAGCAAACAACACTTGGTCATTTGCAAATTGAGTTGTCATATGCCCTGCGTATTCTGAGCCAGAACCTGTTTGGCCTATTCAAAGTGTGGATTGAGCCCCTGATTGAGTGATTGAGATATTTCTGGACGAGCGAGATGGTAGCGTCTGAAGAAACTAGAGAAATTGCAGATATGAACTCTGAAGAGGTCACGCAGGCCTTGACTGTAGAAGCTACCCTAAAGGCGTTGAGATTGTTGCAGAAATCCCTAAATCAACGCGCACGCTGAGACCAAATAAAGACAAACAGCCCATGATTTCGATGCATGTGTCCCCGCGAAACCCATTACGCACTAGATTAACGATGGAGGAAAAAGGGAAAGCAGTTAAGCTAGAAATCAACGAGGAGGAAGAAGATCTAGAGGACCTCATAATTGAAGTAGACAAGGACGAGGGCATGGAGGAAGAAACCGAGTCTGCGCACCCTCCAACAAAGTTGCCCGCATATATCCCCCCATGGAAGGGGAAGGCAAAAGTTCCCAAGGACCTCCATGAGAACAAGAACTCTCTCCAGACTCTGCTCCTCCTAGACGACATCATCTTTGAGGGCATGCACCTGGGACGGGTGCCAAACTTGAAGTTTGAGGATTGGGATCTCGCTGACCACGAGAAATTCCCTCACCTAGAGACCATGCAACTCATGAAGCCCAAGAAGAACACCATGGTGGGGGTTATAGAATTGGAGCCGCAAAAGTGGTTATGCAGAGTTGAAAAGGCAGGGTTATTAAACCTTCTCTGGGTGCCGCATTACCACCGCGCCCCACTGACGATCTTCATCATCAGGCAGCTGCTCTTCCTAGTGCATGGTGGTTGTTTGTGGCTAAAGGAGCCCATCCCCATCATGGACCACTTAATCCATCACATTACTTAGCTCCCGTGTAAAGGAAAGGACCCCGCAGACATCTTGGAGTGGAAGAGCAGCGATCTGGCCATCGCAGAGACCATGAAGAAGAAATACAAGCTAGAAAAGAAGAAGAGGGGCTACGCGATCTATAGTATCAACAACAAAGAAGTCAAGGTGGTGATGCAGATACTGGAGGGTAAGGTCATGTGGAAGTGTCGCGTGAATGAGGTACCCATGCCAATGGTGTCACTTGCTGAGCAATGCACAAAAGGGGACCAGTTTAACTGGTCTGAATTCTTGTGCAAATAATTCCTAGAGAATTTCTGCGAGGTACAGGAACAAGGAAAAATGTTCCACTATGCGTGGCTTCTGTTGTCCATAGTGCTGGTAACAGGCGAATTGCCGAAGGACAGCCAGTTCCCCATAATTGCAAGGGATCTCTCAGAGGCCACAAAGTATGCTTCGTTATAGGCCACTAACGACACAAACCAGATCCACGACAGTAAGATATTTTGGGTGTTCATGGAGATGAACATCATAATGGGGATTAACCGCAAGCCGCGTTATCACCCACTGTCTACAAAAACCTACAAAGTTTTGCAGAATTTAAAGCAAACTTCCACCACATATACCTCAAGGCACACAAGGACCCTATGAAGAAGTGGAGTGAACTACCCTTCATAGCCACCGATGATGTGATTTTCGATGTACTAGAGACGTGGCCACCAGAATTGCGGGCCCTAGGCATCGTTGCAATGGAAAAGTCTGTTGCACAGAGGAAGGAGGAGGAGGCAAAACTGTGCATGGCACAGTTGGCAGAAAAGAGAAGGCAAGAAGCAGCGGAAATACAAGCGCAGGAGGCACAGGATGCTATGCAGGCAGAAGCAAACCAGAAAAAGGCTGCAGCATCAGTACCACAAAAGGCAGCAGAAAAGGCGTGTGAGGGCCAGAAGTCGCCTCCACCTGAGTAGGAGAAAGAGATGGAAACAGAGGAAGAAGAGGGTGGTGTGGACCCACAAACAGCGTCAACACAATTGAAGTGCCAGCGCCTGAGCGAGCGGACGGGGCTGTGCAAGAAGGTGAAAGCATCCAAGTTGTCGATCGACCCGATCACCCTTACTGAGGGTGATCTGCATGATATAGGAGAGACGGTGCGCAACGTCACCACCGAGGCCCTCTAGAACTTTGCGGAGGAGAATCAAATTGTGTTAGGGGCCCTCCAAGCACAGATTCAGGAGTTGCAGGTATGCACTCCATAGGTTGGTACTCTTTTTACCAGCCTCGCAGTAGCTACAGCTGCAGCCAAGGAAATGCTACGCGCTCAGACAACCAATACACTAGTGCTACTAGAGGGGGCATTGGTTACAACAAATGAGTCCGACAGACCTACGGTCAGTACCTTGAAAGGCATTGGGATCAACATGGCTGCACTCCCGCGTGAGACGCTCTATGTTCTGCATGATGGCATTACTGCAAAACTGCAGGCTAGGGAGAGCCGCGCGTTGTAGGTGCTCAGCAAGCAGAAGATTAACATGGAGTAATTGAACTTGCAGCGTGACAAATTCGTGTCGCAAAACAAGCAGATGGTATAGGTACTGGAAGAAGCCTGCCAGATGGTCCCTGAGCTGGAGATCCCAATAGACGCACCAGCAAAGGCGCGCATCCACAAATTAGCAACAGGGGTGAGTGAGGCACGAGAAGAAATGGCCAAGGTTCAGTTGGAGCTGAACCTTCAGATAGTAGAGCTGCGGTTGAAGGCACAGCGTTCCACTCATCCAAAAGTAAGGGAACAGAGCGCCAGCGCTATCACATCGAGGATGGAGGAGATCAGCAGTGTAGTAAGGGACTGTACCAGAATGTTGAAAGAGTCATTCCAGATCCTCACCAATCTGGAAGAGGAACCTAACATCCTGCGCTATAGACAGAGGCGCATGAGCTCTAGCAGCAGTATGATAGCATCAAAGGGACCACGCAGATGGTGGCCCTCAATTAGAGGCTCGCGCGAATGTAGCAGGCCAAAGCGCTTAAAGAGCAAGTAGACACAACACGACATAGAAAAGCAGTTTTGAAGGCGAGCATTCAACCTTGGATTGACAAGGCCTTTGTCATTACAGCAAAAATTGAAGGCAAGCTCACGCAAATGCAAAGGATGCAAGAACAGATGCAGGGGAGCAGTTCCGAGACCGCGGTCTTGGAACAACGAGTCCAGGAGATTCAGCAGGTAGTCATTCAGTGTGCTGCCATCCTTGTAGCCGTCCGAGAAGAGTTGGAGGGTCTCCGTGTGAAGATATCCGCACCGACAGAGTGACTCAAGGGCGAGTCACAATGTTTGTGTTGGGGGCTTGTTGGGCGTGGAATCCCCCCCCAAGGCATGTTTTGGGGCTTAAAGCCCAAGTTTTGACTAAGTCCATTGTAAAGAGTCTGTGAATTAGGGGCGCAGAGCGTGAAGTCGTAATAGAGTCATAGGGTTGTCCACCCTTGTTTTTGTAATGTAATGTCGGTTTGAAAGATCTATCTATGGTCCATGGGCCATGGGATTGTATAAATAGATCGAGGCTCTAAGTGTAAAAAGAAACTAATCTAAGCATGATGAATCTAATGAATTAATGAAGCATTAAGTCGAAGTGTAAGTTGTGTCTTTGGGTCTTAGAGTAGGAGAAGACTCTGCAGCTCAGTGCGCAGAGGCCTAGTAGTCCACAACTAAGTACCATGGGAATAATTAATAAAAGAGAAGTTTTACCATATTTCTATGTATCTTTTCATGTTTTATTTATTATTGGGTATGAATTGCAAGTTTACGGTTTATTTACTGCGCGAACTTGTATGAATGGGCTGAATAAGTAAATATAATATAAGGCACCTATTTACGCGAAGAAAACGAGCTGTTGTAAGAAGATAAGTAGGATCTCGAGTGTGACGTAGGGAAATAGTACAAATCACTGCTCCAGCAGCGCGAAAGACTCACAGCCCCTAGTTAGAGCTGCGTGAAGGCGAACATATCAGGGCACGAAGGCCAGGGAAGTGCGCGAAGAGACTCTTAGTTGGACAAAATCAGCCCCTTAAACATCTCAAGGGTGTGAAAACCTAGTTCCAACACCCCCCCATACTACTTCTGGTGAGACCTCAGTCTGTGCTCCATGGACTGTTGCTGAAAGGTCCAGTAGTACAAGGATTTGTTTGGCTAATTAATTCTGAACCTGGGTCAAACCCCAACAAGCCAACATGGACCTATTACATGGGCTTGCAAGAAACAAAGTGCCATTTCTCTTTCTTCAGTAGAAGCAGAGTATCGTGGCGGTGTAGAAGCTAGTAAGGAAGCCCTGTGGCTTTGTCAGATCCTTTCAGAGTGTGGCATTCAGCAACAGCATCCAACTATACTTTGGTTTGATAATCAAAGTGACATTCAACTATTCAAAGATCCAGTCCAACATCAGCGCAACAAACACATTAAACTACACATGCACTTCATCACAAAGCTCATTCATGACCATATTCTTGAAGTGCAATATGGTTCAACCGATGATCAAGTTGCAGACATCTTTACAAAGGCAAAGTTTACTAAACTTCGATTTATGGTTGGAGTTCAGGAAGTTGTCACCAAGGGGAGATAGGCTCTAATGCCTCCTTCCTTCTCCTATTGTGTCATATTTGTACATCCTTCAATCCTATCCCAAGTTGTTTTTAAGAGGGGATGTTAGGATATTCCAAAACATAGGAAATAGTTAAGTATAACTTGGTCTAGTGTAGAGTTAGATAAAGTATGTTTCTTTACTATGTACTTTTGTAACTTACAATCTGATGGTCATGATATGTTCTAGACATAAAGTGATCTGACGGTTCATTCTCTCCTTGGTATTTCCAACACTTGATCTATGGCTTAACACTCGATTGGTCCATGATTTCTATTTAAAGAGCATGGAGGGTCATTTTTAAGGTGACTGTTCATGAGAGAAGCTTATGTAAATTTTCTTTCTTTTACATTAATAAATTTCCTGAAGTGGCCGCGTTGGCTCAAGTTGTGGACTATTTCCCTCTTTGATGGTTTTAACCATGTCAAGAATATTGGTGTATTGATCTGTCATTTGTTTGTAAGCGGTGTCCTTTGGTGTTCTATCTGAGGAAATTACCTTGTAAATTCCTACAAAATTCACTTCTTTTACTCTGTATAAACCCTATTTATGAAGTTATTAATGTATTTTACTCATTAAGAGATTTACTATGATATAATTTTCATCTTGTTAAGTCACTTAGTCCTAGTTCCCATGTTTCCATTATATTTTTATTAGAGATTTAATTTATTACTTATTACTTGTTGTTTATAATTTATGATTATAATCCGCAATCATAACCCATATGAATTTGTCCAATGTTGATATTTTTTTTGGTTTAACAAGGCTATATGAAATATTAATAACTCTTCCATATGAAAATTACAAAACATTGAATATTGAGTGGAGTAAGGATATGGAGGATCAAGGTCATTGTAGCATGATGTGAGAGAATTCTAATGGGACTTGGCTCTGAATTAATACTTAGTTACTAAAATCCATTATGCATCACAATAAAAATGAAATTAAATAAAAAACCATTTAATGTTATGTTGTATCTATCTATGTTATACCATTGTATGAAAAAATATATAAATTCTTGACATGATTATGCTATATTTTAAATGTTACATAGTATGTTCCATTGGAAAAAATTGAACATTTATTGTGTTGTGATTTTGATGGCCACGATTTCTACCTTGGCTAATAAGTGATATCGAGAGTACTATTATTGTTGTTAAATTTTATAACTTGGAAAGGTACTTTTGCACAAACCTTGTGTCTAGGTGCACATAAGTCACCCACATAGCCTTAGAACACTTTCTCTAAGTTGAGAAAGTCACTAATGTAACTTAGTCTAAGTTTAACTTAGGAAAAGCACATATTATTATGTTGGCTTATTGATCTAAAATAAAACTTAGAAAAGTTAAAGTAAATTACTTTAGTGAACAAGTTTTAATCTTAGTCATTGATCTCAAGTGAGTCGAGATCTAATTTCAGTCGTCAATCACTTTGAGAATATTGTTAGGGTTAGGATTATGGTTTTGGCTCAATGTAAAGTTATAAAATCAAGGCTAAGGTGAGGATAAGACACATAATTTCAACACAAGGTTGAGAGTGGCATCTTATCTGTTGGGTCAAAAGAGTGCAGAGGGGTTGAAGATATAGATCTGCAAGAGAGAGAAAATATGCTAGATTAGATATGGCATATTGAATTTGTAATCTCTAATTTTGACCATTATCCCAGGGTATGGGCCCAAGTAAGTTCCATTTTTTTATTAATGAAGAACTAATTTATTGGGAAGAAATATGTTTGTGATTATGTGATTCAAATAAATTAAAAAACCATTGAATATTATGTGTTAGGAACTTATCTGTGTAATTGTTAGTAATTAATTTCTTGGAATGAAATACTGTGTTTGGATTGTGTAAATTCTAACATGGTATCAGAGTTGGGAATTTGAATTAATCTTGAAATCACAAGTGATGGGTTCATATTGTATTTTCAGAGCCAGGTTCAACCGCAAACATATGAATTGAAACTTTTTTAAGGGTCGAAGTAAATCGACCAGTCGAGAGGAATTTTCTTTCCACAAGTTTTTTTAATTAGGCACATTTTTTTGTTTAAAAAATAAGAAAAAAGGAGTGGGGGTCATGAACGGAAATATTTACAACCCACTCATCTATTGGAGTAGCCAGCAGCCACAAGGCTAGTCGAAAACCAAGTCAGGGACAATAATCTAATGCAGTTGCGGGACAAGATCTTGGGAACAGTAGGTAGTTTTAGCAGGTTGTGTCAAGGTAAACACAGTCATGCACTAGGGAACAAGCTGGTCAGAGGTTGGGAGTGGTTAAAAATATCGGTAGTGGAAATAGGTAACCAAATAAACTATCAACCAGGTGGGGAGGAATTGTCCAATAGGCCAAGGGGAAAGGGTTGGCATAACTACCAGCCACAATAATTGGTGAAAATTTGTGTTGGCACAGTGGGAGGAGTGGATCACAAGCCGTATATTACAACAACATTTTTGGTAGGGTGGTGGGATAAGTCAATGAAGTGTAGCATGAATTTCAACTTAACCAGCCACCTAACACAACCATCATATCCATCGCACATGTAGGTACTCGTCTGAACATATTGGCGTTGTATCAAAGGGTGCACACAAAAGTGTTTACAAATACCGATTTGACAATCGCTAACCATCCACAGAACGAGGCCATGTGAGGGCTGTAGTGGTGACATAGTGTAGTAAAGCTTGTGGGAGCATTGTAAATATTGGCATAGGATGGGTTGAGCATCAGGTCTAGGAGATGGGAAAGAGTGTGGAAAGGACTTGCACTGGTAGGGAAGATATATTGTGAAGAAAAAACGCCAATATCATTAGGACTAGTCAAGGGAGCTACAGTTAGCCACTAGCTGACAGACTTGTTGAATAAGAGGAGACAAAACAAATTTTAGCAATCGAGAGGTGATTGGGTGACAGTTGTTGATAAATGGAAACAAGAAATTTCAGTGTAATTTTTCCTTAAATTAAACTGAGAATTAAAATCAAATTCTACTCTCATAGAAACTTGTAAATAGTTAATTAAGTTCAATTAACTTAATTAACTTAGGAATTTCGAGTTGGAAGTCTTTCTGTAGTCATGTCTGTGTTCTCCCTAAGTTTTAGGGTTCCAGTATTAGTTTAAATTGAGTTGGAAATTAGATCACTCAATTTACTAAGTTAAGTTCAGTAAAATTAGTTCTAAATTGTTTTTGGAACTAATAGAGGACTAAGAGTCAGTTGGTGCACTAATGTATCCACTAGTGCTACTCCAGTTAACTGAAGATTCCCTCATGAGAAACTCATGCATGTCAGTTCAGAGAAAGACCTAGTTGAGACTAGAGTGCAAGGACAGTGTACTATCAATGGTATTAGTTATTGGAGTGTAAATATCATGCATGCATCAGAGATTGATCCTTTGTTTGGATTTCACAGTTTTGGAAGCATGAATTCCCTTTAAATACAGGATATTCATCCTAGGAATTAACACAAGAGATTAGAGGCTTGGAAAGCTGCAGAATTGGCTAAGTGTTGGCCAAGAGCTAGCTTGTGAGTTGAGAGAGTTGAGCATACTTGTGCAGAATTGTTCTAGTGAGAACAAGATTTGTATATTCACTCATATTTCTAATATATGTAATACACATAGCAGGGTTTTGAGCAGTGGATTTCCCTAGATACATCTTGTGTTATGTGCCATTGATTTATATTCTTCTTGTTCATCTTGTTTTCGTCGATCTATTGGCTTCCTGCTTGTTGAAAGTAGAAGTAAATTCTTGTCTTGTGCTTTAGTACATTGCATGAGCTTGTGAATCTACAAGATTTTCTACATGGTATCAGAGTTGAGAACAGTATATTAGAGGAGATTCCAAAGTTTCAAGTTTTGGTTTATAAGTGAAATTCCAATTTGCAATACATACTTCAGGATCGGAAGATGGCATTCTACAGTTTGCGGCTTGAGTATGCCTTGGAAGGAAGCTTGAATTTTATAGCCTGGAGGGACATAATGGAGGTTGTGCTAGAGGATAATGGTTTGAAGGAGTTTGTTGATCATGAAATTCCTAAACCAGCGGCATCATATGCATAGAATTTGGCCAAATGGAGGAAGTATGTGGTGAAGGCGAGGTGGATAATCCTTGAAGGATTTTGAGACCACATTGTCTCGAGTCTCCATGGCAAGGAAACTATGTATGATATGTGGAAAACATTGATGGAATTGTATCAGAACAACAATGACCAAAAGGAAATTGGCACTGAAGGACAAACTTCAGAAAATCAAAATGGAGAAAGGTGAGACTATTCCAAAATACTTGAACAAGTTCACTCAATGTCGTGATGAACATGGAAGTGTTGGAATCACAGTTGCCAAGGATGATATGGTGTGCCTTTCTCTTCTAGGACTCCCAAAGAGTTGGCATAGATATCAGGACATTATCAATGGTCAGGAGAAGTTGCCAGATTGGGAATGATTGTGGTCAGATTTGATGCAGGAGGAGATTAAGAGGAACATCAGGGATGACTCTCCATCAAAGACTGATAATGAAGAGAACTTCGCCTTAGCGATTAAGGAGAAAAAGCGGAAAGGGAAATCTTCTCATTCCAAATCTGATTCTTATCATGGAGGTAAGAAGAAAGACATGATGAAAGTTAAGTGCTTTCATTGTCATGAGATGGGCTATTTTTCTACAAATTGTCCACTCAAGATGTCCAAGAAGAAGTCCTTAGGAGGAGTGGCGAGTGAGGCTTTAGCCTCTCAATTTGAATTGGAATTTTCCCTCATTGCATGCATGGTGTCATCAATGATAGGAAGTGTATGGTACTTAGACAGTGGAGCTTCATTCCACATGACTGGTGAAAAATAGTTATTCAATGACCTGGAGGAGAAAGATCTCCAGATGCATATCGAGATGGGTGACTATGAGAAGTATAGTGTTACTAGATTGGGCACGATTACTTTTCAAAGGGAACATAGGCCATAGTTCATCCTACTGACTTGGAATTTTATCTTACGAAGAGGAAGCCTTGCACTCTAGAGCAGAAGTTTCTTTATGCACAATATATTGAAGATCATTTTTAGGCATGTGGAAAACTTCCTTATAAGTTTGAAAGAAAGTGCATTGTTGAAAGGAAAGAGGGACTTTCAACAAAATAGTGAGAATGTTTTTCAAGAAAATGCATATTTAGATGCGTGGAGGGGCCTTCAAAAAGTGACAGAGGAAACCCACATTATTGAAAAAGAAAAATTTAGCTATTCCGGAAATTTAAATCATGATTTTTTTTGCAAGGAATGAGAAACACTTGAGCTTCTTGAAGACCATTACAATTTTCATGACTCTAGTAATTTTGTGAACAAGGAAGTATTTAGCTATAAACTAATCCACATAATTATTTCTTTGTTGATTTTATAGAGCCACCAATTTATGACTCATATGGTTCAAATGGAGAATTTAGTGCAAATTCTCAAGCTTAGTTGTTGGCAGGCAAAGATTTTTGTCAAGAGACGACATTACAAGAAAAACACCAACATTATGGAGAACAAAATTTGAACTGCTCATTTTAGTTTGAATGGTTGTCAGCATAAAATGAAAATCAAGTTTGCGACATTCATACCTCAAAAGTAGAGTTTGTGCAAAGGCAAACACAACTAAAACATTTCTTTGAATACCTGGTGGCATATATGATGGAGTCATATTTTTCTAAATTTTAAAAAATGTAGATTTTGACATATCAGTGGTTTGCAGTTGTAAGTATCCTATTCTAAAAAGGATTTTTTGGCCCATTTGTTCTTTTATGGTTATATTACTTAGTTGCACAAAATTAATTTCTCTCACAATGTTATTCACATGGCTGCTTTGGAAATTTGCTTATACTTGAGCAAATCTGTGGGCGTAAATAAATAAGGTCAATACATGAGAATTTGGTTTATAGTAGTAGAAGTTTTGGTTTTAGTTTTATAGTTGATGAATAAAGTTCAAAGAGAATAAGGTTTTAGGGAGACTACACATTTCAAGGTTGCTTGCAAGCAGATTTAAGGTTTGACTCCAAGCCCAACAAGACTACCGGCATGTTGTTCTCAGTGTCTTGTGAGCCAGAAATTGTCCCTAGTCAGAGCCAATGTTGTAGCTCAATATTGCATAGTCAACATATTGGATCTTTTTAGAATCAAGGATGGCGATGAGTCTTAAATTTCTTTGCTGCATTGCATGATCAAATTTTTATAACTTCTATTAAAACAAAATTGTTTTTGGGCAAAAACTGGATTTTTATAAGCATTTTATTGCTCTCAGGCTAATTATGTAGAGGATTAATTTTTATTAAATTTATTGAGCTCGAGGCCCAATAATAGATTTCAATGAAGCTCCAAAATTAATTTTGGGAGAAACTAGATTTTTGTAAGCATTTTATTTCTCTCAAGCTAATCATGCGAAGGAGTAATTTTTATTAAAATTATTGATTTTGAGGCCTAATCTTCGAGTCCTCATTCCATGTTACATATATAATCAAATTCCACCAAATTTCAACGAAGCTCCAAAATTATTTTTGGGAGAAACTGGATTTTTGTAAGCATTTTATTTCTCTCAAGCTAATCATGCAAAGGAGTAATTTTTTTTAAAATTATTGATTTTGAGGCCTAATCTTCGAGTCCTCATTCCATGTTACATATATAATCAAATTCCACCAAATTTCAACGAAGCTCCAAAATTAATTTTGGGAGAAACTTGATTTTCGTAAGCATTTTATTGCTCTCGAGCTAATTGTGAAGAGGAGTATTTTTTATTAAAATTATTGGGCTCAAGGCCCAATCTCCAAGTCCTCATTCCATGTTACATATATAATCAAATTCCACCAACAACAGATTACAACGAAGCTCCAAAATTATTTTTGGGAAAAACTGGAATTTTATAAACATTTTATTGCTCTCGGGCTAATTGTGCAGAGGAGTAATTTTGATTAAAATTATTGGGCTTGAGAAAAACTGGAATTTTATAAGGAATCTTATAAGCATTTTATTCAGAGAAGTTATTTTTGTTAAAATTATTGGGCTCGAGAAAAACTTTTTGAATTATGCAATAATTTTTTATTAATAAGCATTTTATTGGTCTATTGTTAATTATGGAGAGGAGTCCAAACCCTCATTCCATGTTATATATATAATCAAATTCTAAATTCCAATGTAGAGGAGTTCTAATGTAGAGGAGTCCAAGCTAAAATTATGCAAAAAAGTCCAAGCCCTCATTCCATGTTACATATATAATCAACTTCCAATCTCCAAGTCCTTCATTCCATGTTACGTATATAATCAAAATTCATTCCATGTTACATATATAATCAAAATCCAATCCAATGCAGAAGAGTCCAAGCCCTCATATATATAATCAAATTCCAAATTCCAATGCAGAGGATTCCAAGCCTTCATTCCATGTTACATATATAATCAAATTCCAATCTCCAAGTCTGTCCAAGCCCTCATATATATAATCAAATTCCAAATTCCAATGCAGAAGAGTCCAAGCCTTCATTCCATGTTACATATATAATCAAATTCCAATCTCCAAGTCTGTCCAAGCCCTCATATATATAATCAAATTCCAAATTCCAATGCAGAGGATTCCAAGCCTTCATTCCATGTTACATATATAATCAAATTCCAATCTCCAAGTCTGTCCAAGCCCTCAAATATATAATCAAATTCCAAATTCCAATGCAGAGGAGTCCAAGCCTTCATTCCATGTTACATATATAATCAAATTCCAATCTCCAAATCTGTCCAAGCCCTCATATATATAATCAAATTCCAATCTCCAAATCTCCAAATCCTCATATATATAATCAAACCTTCATATATATAATCAAATTCTCCAAGCCCTCGTATATATAATCGAACCCTCATATATATAATCAAATTCCCCAAGCCCTCATATATATAATCAAACCCTCATATATATAATCAAATTCCACCTCATATATATAATATATAATCAAACCCTCATATATATAATCAAATTCCACCTCATATATATAATCAAATTCAAATTCCACCTCATATATATAATCAAATTCAAATTCCAATCCAGAGGAGTCCAAGCCAATTCCAATAATCAAATTTCTAATGCAGAGGAGTCCAACCCAATCCAATTCCAATGCCAATGGAGAGGAGTCCTAGCCTTCATTCCATGTTACATATATAATCAAATTTCAATCTCCAAGTCTTTCATTCCATGTTACATCTATATTCCAATCTCGAATTTTTAACATAGGAGTTTCCTTCATTCCATGTTAACATAGGAGTCCAAACCCTCATTCTCCAAGTCTTTCATTCCATGTTACATCTATATTCCAATATTGAATTCCTTCATTCCATGTTAACATAGGAGTTTCCTTCATTCCATGTTACATATATAATCAAATTTCAATCTCCAAGTCTTTCATTCCATGTTACATCTATATTCCAATCTCGAATTCCTTCATTCCATGTTACATCTATATTCCAATCTCGAATTCCTTCATTCCATGTTAACATAGGAGTTTCCTTCATTCCATGTTAACATAGGAGTCCAAACCCTCATTCTCCAAGTCTTTACATCTATATTCCAATCTCGAAATTTTAACATAGGAGTTTTTCCTTCATTCTCCAAGTCTTTACATCTATATTCCAATCTCGAATTTTAACATAGGAGTTTTTCCTTCATTCCATGTTAACATAGGAGTCCAAACCCTCATTCTCCAAGTCTTTACATCTATATTCCAATCTCGAATTTTTAATATAGGAGTTTCCTTCATTCCATGTTAACATAGAAGTCCAAACCCCCATTCTCCAAGTCTTTCATTCCATGTTACATCTATATTCCAATCTTGAATTCCTTCATTCCATGTTAACATAGGAGTTTCCTTCATTCCATGTTACATATATAATCAAATTTCAATCTCCAAGTCTTTCATTCCATGTTA